>Ga0307510_10008994_pt1 | contig 11893 bp, 9 predicted proteins | sample 12_EM_MG_FD_207224 | JGI IMG/M metagenome (GOLD analysis project Ga0307510, IMG submission 207224) | Populus trichocarpa ectomycorrhiza microbial communities from riparian zone in the Pacific Northwest, United States - 12_EM | ecosystem: Host-associated > Plants > Roots > Unclassified | place...
ATTGCCAAAGTAAGAAAAGGTATCCTTAATATGAAGAATACTATGCTTTGCTATGCCACTTAATGAAGCACATATAAAAAATATTGACCATTTCTGAACTCAATCCATCTCTAATATGATATAAAAGAGTCCCATCTGCACTAGGACCAGTGAAGGCATCAACCAAAGAGAATGCAGGCAAAACATAAGCTCAAGATTACACAGCTGACTCACATACCGTCTACATTTCAATTTAGTCCACACTAACACTTGTAATATTTCACTTACATGAAATTCAATATTTATTTGGAAGGATGAGAGTTAGGCAGCATAGCCATCATTTATGATCTCTTTAATGAGAAGATCAAGGAGTGAAATAAGTTCTTCGTATAAATGGCACATGTGACTTCACTTGTTGCATGATCTATGTTTGGTTACTATGTCTTAACATGATCAAAAGAACCAAAATGAAGCATGTCATGCCCTAAATTGATCAAAAGAACCAGAAGAGAGAAGCATGTAATGCATCCAGGTATATATGTGAGTGAATAGTGATCAAAATTCAAGTAAACAAGATAGACATATTCTTACTGTTAACATCCATGTTGCATTTTCTACTTCACGAGGATTAGACTTGACATAGCGATGGTTGAAAGTACACCCAGAATGCATGTCCACTTTGTGATCATCCCTCAGATGAGTAACAAGGAATGGGATATCCCCAACAATAACACACTCTGATCCAGCATATGGACAGTTGTATGGCCTAAAATTGCACAAGTTCTCATGTTTTAGTTTACTGTAGTATGGAAAAATCTCTGGGCATCCAAGTGACATGTATTTGCAAGGTAGCTCGAGTGATTCAGCTACTTTTTCCAAAGCTAGACATCTAATGTCACCAAGCTCCTGTCTACAAGTGGGACACCGATTGTGTACTCGTGTTTTACAGGTTGAACAGAGTGTATGGCCATTGTGGCACTGCAGAAACAGCAATATGTAAACAAAAGCCAATGTCATCTAGGAAGCATAAGAAATTTTGGAAGCTAGCCCAAAGCAATAACAATAAAGGACAAAGATTGCTGCTTCCCACAATCAACAGCACTTATAAGTATAAGTTTTCCTCCATTGCATAGATACAGTAAGATAGTGTCTACTGTATACAGGTAAACCCCCATATCCAACTATAAAGAAGTCACCAGACAGTTCTCAACGGCCCAGTATCCAACTAAAATTCACACAGGCCTTTAGATTTCAAACTTTAATGTTTTTAGCTGAAAAGCTCCCTGCTTACTGTAATCAACTGCCCCAACATATAAATGAAATCGAGGTCATCACACACATATGAATGGTCATAGGTTCTTAGAATCATGTGATGTGTCCATCTTTATTTAGTTCTTCAGGTTTCGAAAAGTGAAATTGCAATTCATTTTCAGAATCTTATACCACTATAGCTGCCCAGCACGTACTCTAGCACTCTATCCAATTCTCGCCGCCGCCATGTCCTTGCATCTGTATAAGCAGCGCCAAGCACAAGACCCAAACGATGGATCCCAGATGACTCTTCACGTTCGCTACAGAGGGTACATGCATTTGCTAAATCCTTTGGGACTATATTAAGATAACAAAACCAGCAAAAACCTATACTCTACAAAAGTCAAAAAACCAAAAATCTTCCGGGCCCATAAATAAATATACCTCCAAAATTCACTTAGCTGCACAGGCGCCCGGCGACCTAAATCTCCACAATCCAACCAATTAAACCAACAGGCACAAATCCTAACAAAACCAAGTCCGCAATTTCCACGGTTCAACGGCCCTAGCTATGACCGATCAACAACAACATAACAAAAGGCACACCAAACCCGCATCAAGCATTCAACAAATTAAAACCCCAAAAAGGAAAAGGAAAAACATGTGCTAAAAAAGAAAGAAAGAAAGAAAAGGGGGCAAACCTGATGAATAGGAGGGTACATAGAATTGGTACAAACAGGGCATTCAAGGAGCTCATGAACACTAGTGGAGTGAAAAGAAGAAGCCACAGTATTAGTATTGTTATTGTTATTATTATTGGTGGTGGTGGTGGTGGTGTGTGGCTTTGAAACAGAAGGGAAATGATGGAGATGGTGGTGGTGGTGGATCTCATCCTCATCTGTTAAATCTGAGGATGGCACACATTCAATGCTATCCAATTCCATTCCTACACCACCAAAACAACAACTTTCCAATCAAATTTATAGCTGCTGCTTCAACTCTCTTCCGGGTATTTCCAATCCACCTCTCCTTATTTATTCAAAGAAGAACACGACGAAGGAGATGTTGATTTATCAAATTAGAAACACAAGGAAGGAGAGGTTGAATTGAATCAGCAGTAAGATCTGTTCGTGTTAAATCAAAAGGGGGTGCTTTTCTTTATCGGTGAGAGAGGGGGGAAGTCACTGTCAAAATTGTAAGAGACATTAGATCAACATCAAACGGTTTCAGGCGAGAGAGGGAGCAAATGTCAGAAAAGGTTTTAGATAGGAGATTACATTAGCTGGGATAACAATGATAAGAGGTAACTATACTATGATTACTAGATTATATTATTCCTTCTGTTTTTATTTATTTATTTATTTTAACCTCGCTGTTGTTGTTGGCGGTAGTTAATGGTGGAAAGCAAGTAGGCCAGGGGGTGGGGGGGCACATTATATTATACTGAGCAAAGGCAGTTCCAACATGGATGGCTTACATTAACATCAAAACACTGGGGAAAAACAAAACAGATTTCCTACAGCGCTTCACTGTCAGTGATTCAATTTAATACCAACAGCAGGAGTGGTTAGTGCGTTTATGTATCCTAGGTGCGTGTTATGGTTTATCATGTTTTTTTTTCAATTTTTATTAAAATAAATAAATTAATATTTTTTATTATTTTGATATACTAATATTAAAATATAAAAAAAAACTGAAGAAATTATGGGATTAGGAATTAAGAATTACAATATTTTCTTTAAGAAACCAAATATTTTTTTTTCCTGAAAAAAGGATGCGTGCACCTAGTTTGCAACAGTTTGGATATTATTTCTAAATATTGTTATAAAATTTTAATTTAATTTTAATGTTTTTTTCAATTATTATATAGTTGATGTGAAAATAATAATACTAACAATAAATTATCCATTAAAAATAGATTTTTTATTCTAGTTAAAAACCTTGTATTCATTAAGATAAACATGAAATGTATTAATAAAAAAAAATTATCTTAATGGAAAAAATATTTAAAACAACTGTATTTTTAGGTTTAGTAATGCCAAAATATTCTCAAAAACCTGACTTTTTATGTTTAAAAAACATTATTCTCCTGACAGTTATTAGCTCTGTTAACTGGTGTGTTTGTTTAAAAAGAAAAAAAAATCGCTGCATGCTTGCTTATTCACCACTTCTAGGGTCTCATATTTAGGGGACATCAATTTCAACATTTCTCAATTTCTCTTATGATGCCACGACATTAAAGAACATGTTATCATATATATACATTTACCTTCAGAAACAATAGAAATAATAATTGAGTTTGCACTGGTTACTCCTCCATTATTATAACAGAACCAAAAAAAAAAGAGCATTTTTTTTATAGTGGCAGACCTGGTTATCTTGATTACACAGTGATGTCGTGTGACTGAGCAATGCTTGAAGGGGCAGGCCTGATCCATACAGTGGCTGTAATGAAATTCTCGTGAAAGAAAATATACATGGAACAGGATGAAATTCTAAGGTCGTCTGGGCCACTTTCCATTCAACTCAACTTAAATTCAATCCCTTCAAGCTTGCATGCTTGATGTTATCGAATGCTTCTCCTCTGTTCCTCCATATTATTGATGAGGACCTTCACTCCGATGTATCTTGACTTTGTTTTTTTGTGAGCACATCTCTTCTATCGGTTTTTTAATAGACACGGGTGGTGTAATTCCACAACCAGAGCCTAATTACAGGTGCACGGCCACCTTGATATGGCGGAGGGCATGCATTAGAGTGGGCAACGGCTAACAAAATAGTCGAGATTGTCCCCAAGTATTTAGATTTCATGGTTTAGCAGGTCCATCAAGACACCGCCATGCACCAAGAGTGGTAATATATTTGTGGTCTCTGAAACGTGGACAGATTGTCATCTATCCTCTGTCATCATGGTTAAAAAGATGATTTAGAATGATAATGGAGCGGGCTTGGTTTCAACGTTACTTCAAGAGGAAAGAGCCATTATGAGCAAAAAGAATCCAATTCTCCCCTTTGTCACCTTTTTGTCTGCCTCAATAAAGAATGTAGCCAACAAAAATAACGGTTTTGATTCTCCCTTGTTTCACAAGCAACCAAACATGATAACATACCAAAAACATCAGTTCAGTACCTTTTCGACCTAACAGCAATTCCAACCGCACTCCGAAAGACTAGTGTTGGGGATTTTGATTAATTTCTGAGATGAAGCACATTGCTTCTGATGTTAAACAACCTGTTCGTGCATGCTCAATTTTCCAGTTTAACCAAGCCATGAATCATTGCATGGCAAGACACGCCAGACACCTAATTCCTGCCATCTGAAACGCGTGCAATGTGCACAAACAGATATAGGATTGCCTATTGGCAACTACAAGTCTACAACAGAGTTCATATTCTGGGAAACTCATAGGTGTGAATAATCTCCAATGCTCCGATTCTTTATTTTTGTCCTGTGATTAAAATATCTCACAACAATGTTGAAAATATATACAATCACAGAACTCTCCAATTAAAGCATGCAATTACAAGATTTCTTACAGAAGTACTCATCTTTCTCTGTTCTGGAAGGCCTGCCAGCATCGAGTAGATGCGCAACATCACGGAACGTGCAGAGCAGAATTCTTCTGCTTCAACAGAAAACTGAAACTGTTTGTCTGCCAGTATGAATGAGACTATCCGTCCATTACCAGCATAAGTATCTTCAGATGCTTGGTCTTTAAGAAAGCCCAAATCCCAAAGGCAATATCCGTATTCTACCATTGATTTGGAAAGGCTTCTCTATAATTGGCATCTTCACCCAGCGTTAGCTGCCTTGTCATTGCATCACTTGCCCTTGTATTCAAAAGTCTCTGAGACAGCCTATCTTTTGTGGTTACTTTCTTGCGCAACATGGATGCGAGGGTATCTTTTTTGTTTCTAGCCAACAACCTGTCCCTGCTGGATGCCTCAACATTGTCCCCATAAACTGAAGACCTTGAAGTTGAAGCCACTGCAGCATCCCTCAGAACAGCTTCATTGTGTTCCCGTATCTTTGCAAGCTTAGCACGTTTCTGTGACTGTTTGTCCATTTTTCTCTTCCTTGCTTCCTCATCTCTGTCCCGAACATTCTTCACAGCTTGTTCGGCTAATTGCTCTACTAAATCAGTCCCTAAATCAAGAGTTAAATCGCTTGTTGAAGTGCCCTGATTGATAGGATTTCCTTCATCATCACGGGGAATGATGGGTCCATGAAAGGGGCAAACTCTCAAATCTCTTCTCTGACAGAGCCCACCCTTCCCTAATGGAGCCCGACATGGCTGGATTTCGACTCTGTCTTCTTTGTAAAGAGTTGCATGAAGGTTTAATTCAGCAATTTTCTTTGCTGGAATAACTGCATCATGGTCCACCCTACCCCAGTGACTTTCAAGCTCCAAGCCCCTGTGGTTGGCTAAAACATCCCTGTTTGAACCCCAAGTGTCCAAAAAAGAGCCCCACTCTATCACTGGAGCCACGGTCATCAGCTTGCTTCGAAGCGAGCTGGAATCAGTTCCACCACCTTCAGAACACAGAAACTCATCGCGTTTCAACTTCTTGGTACTGCATTCAGAAGGGTCATTTTTCACCTCTCCAGAAGTTGATGGTGCAGCAGAATTTTTGTTTCGCTTATTGGGTTCACTAAAACTCCCAGGGTCAGTTGATTCAACTTTACCCTCCTCCCAAAAATCTTCTTCCTCTTCTTTTTCATGCTTTGTAATGTCTGGAAGAGCACAACCTGATTCAACACATTTCTTTTTCACAGATTGAAGGTGATTTCGGATATCAATGAACTCCTTGAGCATAGAATCTCTTAATCTCGTATCTGCCACTTCAACCCTGATTAGAACAGAGATTCCTTCTTGGACTGAAACCAAGTGCTTGGTCACTAAAAGCTTGTACAGCTCCCTCAATGCATCAAAAACCACTTTATTCTCACTGTTCTCACAAACCTTCTCCCCCTCTTTCAACGAATCAAGCCGCAGCTGACGCAACTCCAAAGGACGAAACTCTTCAAAATCCTCATCATCATCTAGAGCACCAAGCACAACATTGGCCTCTTTATTCTTCACAATCTCTAAACACTCCCCAATCTCATCAACCGTTTCCCGAATTTCCTCCTTCAACGGCACTAAATTCTCCTTCAAAACCTCAAACTTCTTAACTAGAATCTCTTTCGTCTTCATCTCCCTTTCCCTCCTCTCCTGCTGAACTCGAGCTGCAGTAGCCTGAACATTCGGGAACTGAAGCCGGAGCGTGGTTTTAAGGTAATCAAAACCTAACCTGATCTGTCTGTAATGAATTCCAAACGAAGAATTCCATTTCTCCAAGAATTCAATCGCTTTCGAACGCAAAATAGACGCAACTGCCGGTGGAGCAGGAAGGGGATGGTTTCTTCTAAATCCCACGCTCAAACTTAACAACTGATCTAAATTCTCAACAACTAGAGTTCTAAATAGCTTTGATCGCATAAATAGCTCATCAATTATTAGAAGCGTCAAATACCTAACCTGAAAAATCACAATTTATTTTTCAATTTTGAGGCGTAGATTTTGCCCTAAAATTACACATTAAAAAATGAATAGTGATGAAATAAGATGATAATGTGAGGGGGGAAACAAACGGAAGGGAACCTGAGAGTGGTCGCGTTTCATGAGATCCAATAGGGTTTGGGCGGCGAGTCGGAGCTCCGAGTCAGAGTATCGGACAACCGTTTTGATGGCTTTGAGGAGGCGGGGGTCGACGAGCGCCGCCGTGGAATTGGTGGCCTTTTCTATCAACGCCCTCGCCTTTCCTCCACCCTCTTCCATCTCCATTAATCCCGCAGCGAAGTAATTAATCAAGCAAACATAATTTTGAAAACTCGCTCCAATTATCTCTCTTATTTCGTACATCTGCTTGTTAGGGTCAAAATTCGCTCCAAGTCAAGAAGTCGGTTAGTAGTTGATTGCCGACTGTGCCCTCCTTTGTTAAGTTGATTTACATTATTACCCCCATGTTCTGCCAAAGCTTCTGGTTGAGTTCACACATTGAGGATTAATGATGACTGTTGTGGTAAACTCACTGATACATGAAATTAATTAATGAAGACTATTACGGTAACTTTGCTCTCTGTATTTTTTTTCTCCTCTCCGTATAGCTTTTTAATTGAGAAAAACTCTATATGATGTTAGAATCTCTTTTATTAAAATAAAGAATTAATTTCTATATTTTTTTTTAGAAAAGTCATAAAATAAAATAAAAATAACTATTTTTTATCTTCAAATTTTTCCTTTCTTTTTTTTTATTCTATGTAAGATATAAAATGGCTTGTTAAAATATATTTTTTTAGTACCGGATAAAAAAAATTAAATTATACTATTCAAAATGCTATATTGATAATTTAAATTTTTCAAAATATTTTTCCATTAAAGATGCTCGTAAGGATATAATAAACCGGCTTAATTGTTGAGAAAATTATTAGGAGTTATATTACAATAATATGAATTTTACAATGAAATGATTGCTAGACCCAATGTTTTTGTGGTAATGAAAAGTATAATTCCCGGTATACTGAATAATTTATCTAATTATTAAGAGAGTGTGGTCCCTAATCATTCATCACTGTTCAAATCACTTCAAACTGATAATGCGAGAAATAAACTTATTATAAAACCCTTAATCTCATGTAACATTGATGTAATAAATATAAGGATTAAGTTTCAAAAGTTACCCACCGTCACGCAAGTTATAGTGATTTTACAGGGTAGATAACCTAGTGGTAAAAACTTGAAACTAAAAAGTTTATTTCCTCTATAATTTTAGGTTTAAGTAGGTTTAAGCCTTGTTGTTGTTAATATCGATGGTCACTAGAGGCTTACATGATCGTTAACTTCAGGACCTGTGAGGATTAGTCAAAGTACACGCAAGCTGGTCCGAATACCAACGTAAATAAAAAAAAAAGTTATACACTAATATATATATATATGATTCATCGTCAACCCACTAAATAAATGATCTGATCTCTTATTTAGATTCATATTTATATTTATAATATTGATTAAAAATATGTTACAACAAACACTAGAGAATATTTTAGTATTCCAAAAGTATTCCGTTTATTTCCCTAAAATTAAGTCATAACCTATATAACCTATATGTGTTAATTGATATATCATATTAAAGTTTATACGATTTACATTTCTAATTTTCACATATCACTAAATAATACGAACTTTTATACAATTATCAATTATTTATATGTTATTTAATCCGAGTAATGAAACATAAATGATAAATATTTTTAAAGTACCAGAGTATTTTTCATAAAAAGTAACATATATATCCTGCCGACTGTAGCTTGTTAACCTCTTTAAAATAGTGGGTTGCTCATGTTTTTTTTTTTTTTTCTAGACCCATTTTCTTGTTGCGACAGCGAACTACTGTTGTAGATCCTTAAACTCCAACTCTTTATATTGCAATCATGTTTGGGAACGCCACTATAGGTGTATTATTTTAAAAAATATATATTTTACATGTTAGCCCAGTTTTATTTAAGATAATATTTTTTTATTTGTTGTTATTATTTTATTTTTTATAATATTATTAAATAAATCAAGATTTAATTTGGTTATCAATTTTTTTTTATTTAAAAGATTGTTTAATATTGTAATAGCGGTTATTTTTCAAAATATTTTTCACTTGAAAATTCATCGAAATAATATTTTTTTATTTTTTAAAATTTATTTTTAATATCAACGTATTAAAATAAATGAAAACGTCAAAAAAAAAATAATTTTAAATTACAAAAATTAAAAAGATTTGTAAAATTAGAAAACAATCCTACTCTAAAAAAAAAATCAGTTTGATAAATTATTATTTTTTGATTAAAATATTTTTGACCCCGCTCGTGGCCCGGCGTGGGCCACCGATATAGACTATGATGATATGATCTATACAAGCTTTTGTTTCCTTCACACTCTGATCCCCTTGTGCATGTTCTCATTGACAACTGGCTCGTGATATTTTCACGTCCAAATTTCACAAACTACCACTGTTTACGATATGATGACGGGCATAAAAAAAAATCAAAATCTGCATTATTTTACTTTCAACTACTTTTCCACTAGCATACGAAAAAGAACTATTACCATTTCCCATCAATCTCGCAAGACATGTCGTTAATGTATTGGTACCGTGGTTAAACTCTATTTTTGATAAATATTTTTTTAAAAAATTAGTTTTAAATTAATTTTTTTTATATATTTTAATATGCTAATATTAAAAATAAATTTTAAAAAATAAAAAATAAATATTATTTTAATATATTTCTAAATAAAATAAATACTTTAAAAGACTATCACTTTCAAACATTTAATATATAAACTTAAAAATACTGCCGCCATCAAATATTATAAAGCGAAACATCAAATATTATAAACTTAAGAATAATGTTTTTAAAATAAAAAAAATATTATTTTAATATATTTTTAATAAAAAATAATCTTAAAAACATGTCACTACTTCTCACCCTCTAAAGCCAAAAAAAATTATTTTATTAATTCTTTTCCAAAACTATTTTTTAATAAAACATAATATCATTTTGACAGAGATCCAAATTGATCCAACATTGTTGAGTAATGGATAGTTTTTTTTGTTTGGTCACGTTTTTTACCACTTACAAGTAATTAATACTTAATAGTAATCCGAATAGCCATGCAACAACCATAAAACGTACATCATCCCAAATTCTGTCTGATTAATTTATATATCTCCCCTCTTTCTTTACTTATATTGAAAAATCAAGAAAAGATATTTTTATGACACCCATTATTTAGAGAGAGAAATAAAAGGGCAGGGAAAGAGCTTTATCCCTTGCCAAAACGAGAGAGAAAAAAAAAAAAAAAACAGTAACCCTTAAACCAAATGCACGCATCACAAACTCAAGCGCATCCACGGGGAGCAAATCCGACCCGTGAGGTCGCCAAGTCATACACAACCCGGAAACCTTGTTGTTGGATATTTCCAATTATTGACAATCCACTCGCTGTACCTGCAAACGCAAAGCAAAAACTCCCACTATTATCCACTGGTATCAAATAGTTCGACGCCGGCAATGGCACGTCAGCACCTCTGAAATGTAAAACCACCGTTGGCACCTTCACCTCTGTCTTCCCAGACAAATCAAAACATGTGTCAAACAACGAGAATTCCGGTGCCCGTTTCAAATTGGATGCTCCGACCCGGAAAGCATCACGTAGAGCCACATAAGCGGCCCGGGTCAGTCGGGTCACTGACGTACCCGAATCAATTATAACGCCGCCGTTCCCTGTAGAGTCGAGTTTGAATAAAGAAGCTGAGATCCCAGAAACACGCGTCCCACCGACACTAATCCCGAGAAGCTCAACATAATAAAAGGTGTCTAATTTCGGGTTCGACAACAATGGAGTGAACCGAGTGGTTCTTGAAATAGCCGAGTCACCGAAAACTATAGAAGACGGTCTAGAAGAAGCAGACCGGTCTCCCAGACAGTAAGAAAACTTGCTGTTGAACCGGCGACCGATTTGTGAAGGGAAGGATAATCTTCCCCTACCGAGTCCCAGCAATCCAGCAGCACCAACAAAAAGGCCCTCATTGTCATGCCCACAACCAAGCACCACACGACCAACTCTGGTTCCTCTGAACGTCAGCGTTTCGGTTGAGAACTCACCAACAGTGAACGACCCGTCTCCGTAAGAGACTTGATACAGACAAATCTGTTTTTTCGTGCTGCAGCCTGGATAATCAAGTCTCCTACACAAAGGTGACCCACAGGGGATATTAGCGAAGGACCTGGATTTAGTCGGGTCAAAAACCGGGTCGGTTTGAGAGTAACACTTTATGCATGGAGCACACTGGATCCAAACGATGTCGCTTCCAGTGTCAAGCACCATGTAGACATATCTTGCTGGGGTCCCTACACCAAGGCGCGTGAAGTACTCTCCACTCCCTTGAGCGAGCCCTGAGATAACAGAACTACTGAACCCAGGGCCGCGCGCACGCGTCAGGTTTGTACCGCCAACGGTTGCCGCAAGGGAAATTAAAGATTTGACACGTGCTGCATCACGTACAAGTCTCGAGTTGAAGAGATCTTGTGATGATTTGTCCGAAGACAGGGCATCTATGTGGTGTAACTGTACGGAGAGGAAAGTGGTGGCGGAACTGGAGGGTTCTGATGTTGTTTGGTCGGTGAAGGTTTGGGTTCCGGGTTCGGTGTCGGCCCACGAGATAGTGGGTTTGTTAGGAAGGGGGTTGAGGGTTAGGGTTTGGAACTGCAGTGAAGTGGAGAGAGTGGTGGTGGTGGATAGGAAAAGGAAAATACAGGTGAAGGAAAAAAAGAGAGTGGAGGCATTTCTTGTTTTTCCTTCCATTGAATAAGTGAGAGTAAAATGAGAGGGGATACACTGAAAGCTGTTTGCAAAGTGAGGGAGTATAAATAATTGGGAGTGCTGTCAAAAGGGCTATCAGCTTTGTCGGGGACTTGGCTTTTTTTTTCCTTCTGTTTTTTTCTTCCGTGATTTTCTATTTTCTATTTTCTACACAAATGTGATTTCTAATATCAGTACACGACGGGCCTCTTGATAAATATAAGGAATTTAATAGTTAGATCGTTTTTTTAAAAAAAAACTTGAAA
>Ga0307510_10008995_pt1 | contig 11893 bp, 19 predicted proteins | sample 12_EM_MG_FD_207224 | JGI IMG/M metagenome (GOLD analysis project Ga0307510, IMG submission 207224) | Populus trichocarpa ectomycorrhiza microbial communities from riparian zone in the Pacific Northwest, United States - 12_EM | ecosystem: Host-associated > Plants > Roots > Unclassified | place...
TCTATGTTCAACATTAAGGCCATTTGGGAGCCAACCAAAGCAGATGCAACAACAAAGAATATTGTATATAGTGAAGTGTTGCTGAAGTGATGGGACCTGATTGTATTACATATGTACACTATTTTCTAACTACCTGTCTCAGTTTTCTGTAACCTGTATGCTGTCCATGATACTGTGCAAGCCCCCTGTTTTGCTCCCCCACCATAGGCAGGGAGAAAGACCTTGTATTACTATTGTCATGGACTGCCCCACTTACATAATCTATTATTTCCATTTCTGTCTTCTCCTTCCATTTCCATCTGTGACTCCAGGCTGCTTTGCCCATCACTTACCTAACCTATCTATGGAATGTTCTTGCATTTTCTAGAGACTTCCATACATTTCCATAGGCTTCTATCACATTCCATGACCTTCCACAGTCTTCTCCTACCTTCCAGCAGCTTCTGTCTATACATATATATATACTGTACTTCTTAGCATAGAATGAGTTCTCTATGCTTGTTCTATTCATGCAATACAGACTATTGATTAGTCTCTCCTTTGCGATTGAACATGTGCAGCTTCCTTTGAATGATCCCCTCTGCATTAGTCAGCTTTGCTGCTAATTGCCCTTGACTCCTCTACATCCTTAAGACCATGTGCTAGTGTCTTGCTTGATTCCAGGTCACATCTGACTTGTGTAATCTTCACTTATCATCCTGCCTGTCATATGATACATCATGTGACCGAATTCCTCTTTAGGAACAACCCCTCTTTGAAAACCACTTTCCTAAAATCTTGTCTAAGATCCCTGAATGTTAAGGCTGCAATGGGCCTTGATAGTACAACTTGTACTAAGACTTGTACTGGTGGCAAGTGAATAAACAGGTAGAGAGCCTCTAGTAGTGCTAGAGACGACTCAGAGTGTACTGGGCAAAAAGGGAGATGGTCTGTGAAGGATTTGACAATGGTTGTATTGGAAACCAAGTCAAGCTTAGGGCTTGACTGTCAAAATACTGAGTGCTTATATATAGGCACATCCGTACACAGACCAAGGTTACTAGGAGAGGTACTACTAGTAGTGACGGAGCTATCTGTATCATTATGATATCTGCAGCCAAGTGCTGCAGTCTGTATGAGTGGAACAATGGAAAATGAGCAAGAGTGAATCAGAGGTCAGGGGATTGCCTAATCTATCCTTAACTGGGTACTAGTAATGATGGGTCATTCCAAGAAGAGAAGCATCATTATGATGTGATCATGACAACAAAGTTTGAGATTGATCCAAGGCAATCTGGTTGCCATGCATCCATTATGGTCTAATGGGCATCTGAAGTAAGCAGCTACCCTTTATGGTAGTTGGATTTGATGGTGACCCAATTAAGGGCCATGTCGCTATCCACATCTTCTGCAGAGCTCTGTGTGGCTGAGGGATTGTCTGTGGACTCTCCTGAAGAGGTCGACTGATAGCCCTGACTCTGGGGTGAGGTGCTGTTGATAGGTGATGAGGCAGCAGGTGTGATTGACTGGTAGCTACCTTCCCTACTGGTGCATTGGCATATTGGTATGGATAAGGGACTTGTGGGTGACAGGGAATGCTTGCGGGACACAGGACTGTTAGGCTGAGTGAGGTATCTCTGCCATGGTTCGATAGGGGACTCCTCCAGGGATAAGGTATGTGTCTGGCCTCTGGGGACATTGGGTTTATAGTGGGTGACTAGTTCTGGCTCTAAAGGCAGCATGTGCTTCATGGGACTGTCTGGGTCTTCCAGTATGTTCTCTACTGGGGGTGGCTCTTGATACATCTCCATTGAGGAGTACTCCCTTTGGTGGATGTTCCACAGGATAGGGACAAGGGGTTTGACTGGTGGTTGGACAGGTGACAGTGTAGGCGGTTGCGTAGTGGCATCTTTGGATGGATTACTGGGCAGTAATGGCAGTAGGACTGGTAGGGGTTTGGCTAGGGGCTTTGGAGTGGTCGCTGAGGGGTACAAGGGAGGTGAAAAATAGGGTGGATTGTAACACTGAACCCCAAGAACCCCAACTTGATCTGACATGGTGGTCTGACTGTGACATTAGAACAAGCTTTGTTTCTAAAAATGAATCAACAATGACCTTGACTCCTTCTGAATCAAAACAGAAACAAAAGACAGTCAAAGGATTGGGCATCCCAACTGACTGGCACATCTGTGCAATCAACCAACCCTCTCCTGAATCACTCAATAAGCTGAAACTTCCCTTTGAAACAACCCCAGAACTCAAAGATACAGTCCCCACAGAGTTCACCATGAATATTTACCACTTGGTTGGAGGACAAATGATTCTAGTGCAACTCAAAAGTACAGGGACAACTGAATGGAGAATGGCCCTGTTCACCAGCTACTATGCATGCTATAATGGAGCATTGCTAGCAGTATCCAACATCTACAGAGTCTGGTTCAAATCAATCTCAGAGAAGGAAAGATTTACAAATGCTATCAACTAGCACAACCTTTGATTGAACTAAAAAACCATCCCTTGGAAGGGATTAACTATGGTCAACTCAAACTGACTAGCATCCCAATAACCCGACCCCCCTCTTGCACACCCTCTTGTGCCACATTCCCAATCAGGGTAGTTCCAATAAAAACCCTACCCACCACTGAACCATATATGGGAGACGTGTTTTACAGTGCCTATGATCAGGATGCTCCTCCCAGCAAGCAACTCCCAAGTAGGGAAAGCTTGCCCAAATGACCCAGAAGAAAGTTATTTGCAGGATTTGGATCTTGGAATATATGGTCCTCTCAAATAGCTTGCCAACCACCACATCATCCTAGAGGTACTGGAGATGATCCATTCACCTTCAAGGACTTCAACGACACTATAAAACAAGACAAAGGATGTCATTTAGAAGGCATACACCTGGATAAATTTGAAGGTAATCACTCTAAAACTATGCAATTCCTGAACCAGTTCAATAGGTTCATGCTCATAAATTGTAAGGCCAACATTGCCAAGGACCCCATTTTGAAGTGCATTTACTTCATGTCTCTCCTTGATGGAGAAAAAGTAAATGGATGGGTCGACATGGCTTTCAAATGGCTTGAAGAGATTGAAGAGGACCCAAGCTTAATTGATTCCTTCTCCAATCCCTGGAGAATGATGGAAGACAAATTCAAGGAAGCTTTCGCTGACTATGCAGAAAGAGAATGCACCCAAGACCAGCTCAAAATTTTGAAAATGGTCAATGATAACCTAGACAAATACCTTGCAGCATTCGAAACCTTGGGTAATTGTGCAGAACTGAACCCTGATGATCCATCCAACTTGCGAGCCTTTGTGCTTGGACTTCCACATGCTCTGGCTAATGTGTGTCTCCATATGGAGAATCCTGAGACCTACACTCAATGGAGGATTGCTGCACAATGCCAACAAGTGATCTATCTTTGTATGAAAGCACTACACTCTGAGTATGGGTCTAGAAATCCTACTCAAAGCGCTGGACAGAATCAACAATCTGGTCAAGGACAGAATACCAGCTGGGTCTGGTGTCACCTGGGAGGAAACTCAAATTCCAATAATCAGAACTGGTGCAGACAAGGAAATCACACACAACCCCCTTGACCATGTCTTCCTCCCCAAAATGATGATGCCATGGACACTTTGGTAGTCCACAAGGCTACAACTGAAAAGGAGAAAGAGGAGTATTGCAAGACTGGTCACTGCTTCCATTGTGGGAAACAAGGTCATCTTGCACACAACTGTCCTAGTAAACCTGCATGTGCTTGTACTGTCCAAATAGAAGACAGTCAATTGACCACTTCTGATGACACCTCTTCCTTTGCCCCAACTATGTCTCTTGCTGCATGAGTAGCATGCCTATCCAAGGAAGATTATGGAGTGTTCATGGATGAAATGCACTCCCTAGGAGAAGACATGGATTTTCTTGGTGCCTGAGTACTATGGCTCTTGGGCAGTTCTGAATAGTTCTGGTTCTATGTATATAGCTTGAAATCATGCAATTCAAGTCCTCTTTTAGCTATGAACCAAAATGAAACAAGTCAATTAAAAAGCACTATTAGACTGTGGTGCCACTGAATGTTTTATCTATCCCCAAGCCATTGAACATCTCAAACTGACAACTAGGAAACTTGTGAAACCACACAAAGTGCAGAATGTAGATGGCACCCCCAATAAATCTGGCAAAATCCTAGAAGTGGTCGACCTCTTGGTCAATAACAATGGCCAAAGAGCATCTCATGCCTTCTTTGTCACCAATATTGGACAAGATGATTTCATCTTAGGCTATCCATTCTTTGAGGCGTCCAACCCAAATGTTGACTGGAGCAGCAGTTGCATTGAAGGATTTACTGCAATCTCCTCAATAGATGCAAATGCTTGGGCAACCCCCCTCAAAGGGACCAAATGATGAGATTTGACCCCAGCATGGGTACAGTGTATCCCTGGCTGGGAAAAAGGTGACAAAGTTTGGCTTCAAACAAAAATTGCCAAAACTAGTCACACAACAACTTGCTGAAGCAGCTACCAACAAGAAAAAGTGCACTTGGCAAGAGATAGCTCCAGAGCAGTATCACCATCATAACAAGGTTTTCTCAGAAGAAGCCTCTGAATGGTTCCCTGATTGCTGCCCTTGGGATTATGCAATAGAACTAAAAGATGACACTCTCACCTCTATTAACTGTTGTGTATATCCTCTGTCTCCCAAAGAAAAAGAGGAACAATGCAAGTTCCTCTCCCAAAACTTGCATCTTCAAAGGATCCATTGCTCTAAATCCCCATATGCCAGTGGTTTCTTCCTCATTTGAAAGAAAGATGGCAAATCCTGTCCTGTACAAGACTACAGGGACTTGAATAAGTGGACAATTCCCAATAAATATCCTGTAGCAATCAACACAGGGTTGAAAGTGTGCAGCAAACAAGTGTGAGCGCAAAGGAGTGTGGGCCAAAGCGGACTGTGCAGATACAAAGCTCAGTTGGCACAGAAATGCACACACTAGATTAGTATTTACCTGTGCAGATACAAAGCTATGTACTGTAAGCACAGGGAACAAATGCAAGAGGAATCTAAGTAATGCTCACCTCAGTTGGCACAGAAATGCACACACTGAGGGAGCCATAGCAGAACTATGAAAGTATTAAAGAGACTGAGGGCTAGCAAATCTAGGGTACTCGATGGATGCAAATTCTGGGGGTATGTACTATATTTGACTGTGCATGCTGTCTGTGTCAATTACTAGTGCGACGTGTGCTGTGCTCTATTCAGTGCTCCATGTGGCCCAACCACCGCTTCCGCAACACTCCCCCTTACTTCACGCATGGTCCAGGGGATGTGGAAAAGTGCTTCTCCATGGCAGAAAGCAGGGGCATGGGCGCATCGGCCACTGTGTTGTCTGTGGTGTGGGAACCAGGTGGTTTGCATTCTTGATGACCCAGTGAGTCCGGGGGATGGTATTGATGGTTGCGTGTGAACGCAACAGCTGTGTGGTTGGTTGGTGACAAAAGAGTGGGGGTGTTGGGGTCGATGAAAGTGCCTAAGACGGGGCTGGGAGGGCATGATGCCTCCTTGCTGCTGTGCGTTGCTGTGATGTGCCTGCTCCCAATGGTAGGCGATGGGGCAGCCTCCTGCAGCTTCGAGAGTGGGGGTGTGGTGCTGCTGTTGATAGGGAATGCATGCCCTGACATGGCATGCCAGTCTATGGCTGTGCTGCCATTTGCGTTAGAGAAAATGGTATCTGGGCACATTGCCAACGTGGCCCAGGTGAAGGTGATGACGGCCCCACAGTGGGGCATGTTGTGTGTGATGATGCGGCTCTCCGCCGTGCTGTCTGGTATGTGGTTGATGGAAAGAAGGACCTGGTGGTCTGTTGGCATTGAAAGGAACTTGGAGTCGGCAAGCTGGTAGAGGGGGAAGGCAGCATCGATGTATGCCGGCTGCAGTGGATGGACAGTGTGTCCTCTGTGGTCTGAGCAGTTGGGGTTGTTGATGTCAATGCTGCCTGTTTGATCGAGTCCTTGTGTGGCTGCGCGCACCTTGTATGTGATGGGGCTCTCAGTGGGCTCCTCACAGGGTGGCCAGTCATGGCTGCGCTTGGCCTCTGCGAGCGTGCAAGGGGTGGGTGTGTCTGCATGTGCGGTCTCAGCCACGAATACCGACTCTTGGCCATTGGGGTCAGTGTGGGGTGCTGGCGCACCATTCTCCACCATCGGCACTTCCCCTGATTCTCCTGGGTCTTCTGCAAAGGCTCCAGGGCGTTCTGGGATGTGCGCAAGGCAAGGGTGGTTGGTGCCCAAGTGGGCCAATCTGTTGCTGCCGGGTTGAGGGTCAAGGTCAAACCCAATTTTGACTGCGGCGGTGTCGGTGCATGAGGGTGAGGGCGCACACTCCTGTTGAGTGTTCATCGCTGATTCAGCTGGTAAGGGTGAACTGTCCAGCTCTGGGGCTGGCTTGGATGATGAGGGTGTGGCCTTGGAAGATGAGGTAGGCGAAATGGGGGTATTGAAAGTTGAGGGAGTGCCTGGTGCAGCAGTCTGCTTGCTGCTTGTGGTCAGCATCCACTTTTCCTCCCCCTCAAGCAGCACTGCTGACGCTGGATGGACGTCCTGCTTCTTGGTGATGTTGCCAGGCCTAGGCCAAGATGCTTAGTGGGCCTGCATGTTGGTGTTGAAGCTGGGGGTCTGACCCTTGCGCGCGTGGATTGCTGGCTCAGGGTCATCGAGATGTGCATGCTCCAGTGGGCGCACAGCATCATGGAGGCAGTGCGCATGGCACACAGTATCTGCGACCTGCTCTCTGCACAAGGGGGTGGTCTGGAGGTGTCCATCTCCGATCTGGGGTGCATGCAGCATGGTGCAGGGAGTGAGTTGGGACTCACTTTGAGGGGTGCCCTCCTTGGCCTCCTCTTCGACATCCATTTCCTCCCCCTCCTTGACCAGCAGACCCTCTAGTCTGGCCCAGTCAAGGTTGTCTTCATCCTCTGTGCCCCAGGTTTTGGTGCGGAAGGCCTCCCATTTGTTGACGTTGCCAACTGACTCGTCTTTGGATTTGCCCAGAGGGTCTGGCTCCATGCAGTATGGGTATACGCGAGCTGCGTCCTTGTTGGCCATGAAGAAGCTGTCATCATCCAAGTCGTCTTCAAACATGTTGGCAGAGCCAATGGGCTTGTTCTTGGGTTTGGTGCTGGTGCTGGCCTGTGTGGTCTGGCTGGTCTGGTTCTCTGTGGTGGCCTCCTCTCTCTTCTTGGTGCAGTATTTGCGCACCCAGTGGCCCTCCTTGCCACAGTGGTGGCACTTGCCCTTGCGGCATTTTGAGCTGCCTCCCTCAGATGTGTTGGTAGTGGTGAGAGCCTCATCGCTCTGCCTGCTCTTGCCCTTGCCTTGTGCTTGGGTCTGGTCCTTGGTTGCGCACCAAGACTTTGCACACTTGGCCTCCTCAGAAATCATGTTGATTAACTCCAAGATGTTGATGGGCCTGCAGGTGTACCTGCTGGCGATGGTAAGAGAGTTGAGGGTTTGTGACGCATATGATGCAAGGGGCTCCAGGATGCCGTGCAGGATCGTGTGCTTGTACTCAATGTTGGTGATGGGGATCCTGATGGCAGTGAGGTGGTGGCACTGCTGCCTGAGGTCCGTCAGGAACTTCCAGATGTCGCCCCCCCTTGGGCACTTCATGTCCATGAAGGACTGGTGGAGATCCATCTGCATGAAGTTGGTCTTCGCAGTGAAGATGCCACTGAGAGCATCCTATTGCTCCTGAGTGGTAGTGTACTCCTCAATGTCCAGGATGATTTTGTCGGGGAGGCATTGACTCATGAGATACCCTGTGACATTGTCTTCGTGGTCCCAATGATGGGCAGCTTGCTCTTCCATGTCTGTAGGGTGTTTTGGGTCCTTCAGGATGGGATGCGGGTCCGAACCATCAAAGTGGCCCTAGCGGCCATTGATTGCCATCACTCTCTGGAGCTGCCTGACAAATACAGCCCAGTTGCTGCCTTCAGAGTCGAGGTGCAGGACTTCGGTGGATAGAACAAGTTGCTAAGGAGTGGAGGATATGGTGGGTGACATGGCGACTGAGCGTGATGACAAAGATGAGGAAGCTGAGGATGGGGCAGAAGACAATGCAGATGATGCTGATGAAGAAGCTGCTTTGGTCTTGGAACAAGTATTGTCACTGGGGCCAGGGCCCATAACCTGTAGCAATCAACACAGGGTTGAAAGTGTGCAGCAAATGAGTGCAAGCGCAAAGGAGTGTGGGCCAAAGCGGACTGTACAGATACAAAGCTTAGTTGGTATGGAAATGCACACACTAGATTAGTATTTACCTGTGCAGATACAAAGCTATGTACTGTAAGCACAGGGAACAAATGCAAGAGGAATCTAAGTAATGCTCACCTCAGTTGGCACGGAAATGCACATACTAAGGGAGCCATAGCAGAACTACAAAAGTATTAAAGAGACTGAGGGCTAGCAAATCTAGGGTACTTGATGGATGCAAATTCTGGGGGTATGTACTATATTCGACTGTGCATGCTGTCTGTGTCAATTACTAGTGTGATGTGCGCTGTGCTCTATTCAGTGCTCCATGTGGCCTGACTGCTGCTTCCACGACATATCCACTTCCACTCATCTCTAAGCTTATCTATGATCTGGCCAAGAAATGTTTATTCTCCAAATTCAACATTCACTGGGGGTACAACAATATTCACATTAAAGAAGGCGATGAATACAAAGCAGCCTTCAAGACCAGCAAAGGACTCTTTGAACCAACAGTTATGTTCTTTGGTCTGACCAACTCCCCAGCCACTTTTCAAATGATGATAGATAACATTTTCCAAGAGGTTGCACAAGGCTGGCTCTACATTTATATGGATGACATGATCATCACAACCAAGGATGACAAGGTCCTCCATGAGTTACACATCAACCATATCTTGGATAAGCTTGAGAAATTTGATCTATTTCTCAAGCCAGAGAAGTGTAAATTCTATCAACGCAAGGTCAAATACCTTGGAGTGATCATTGGCAACAGCTCTGTCAAGATGGACCCTGTCAAAGTTCAGGGAATCTCCAAATGGCCCACTCCCCAGACAGTCAAGGATGTATAAAGCTTCTTGGGGTTCTGCAACTTCTACAGAGTGTTTATAAAAAACTTCTCTAACATTGCAACTTGCAAAAACAAACAATTCATTTGGTCTGAGGAATGCAATAATGCCTTCCTCCAGCTGAAAGAAGTTTGCAGCAGTTACCCAGTCCTTTGCACACCTGACTGGTCCAAACAGTTTGTCATGGAAACCAATGCATCTGGATATGCTCTTGGAGTGGTTATTGCACAGGAATTTGAGGATGGTATCCATCCCATTGCCTTCCACTCCAAGAGTCTTCTACCCACTGAAAAGAACTACAACACTCATGACAAAGAACTTGCTAGAGTGATCTTTGGCTTCAAATGTGGTCACCCCCTATTCTTAGGAGCCACACATGCGATTCACGTTCATACTGATCACAAAAATCTTCAGTATTTCTGCGATCCAAGGAAGATCACTGGTAGGCAGGCTTGTTGGATTGAGTTCTTACAGGACTTCGACTATACCCTTGAGCATATTCCTGGATCTACAAACACTGTGGCTGATTTGTTGTCACAAAGGAAGGATGTTAAGGTTCAAGAACCTTAAGGTGCAATGTGCACAAAATACAAGTGGCAGCAACAAGTATTTACAAGGGGCTGCTAACCCTTAGTAAAGTGTGGGGGGTAAAAGGATGAAGTGGAACTTAATCCAGGGTCTGGAAGATGAGCAGGAGGAAAGGAGAGTCTCAAAGGGGGCTTTGAGACGACTCAAGAAAGTGAAGAAAAGACTTAGAAGTCTCACAATGGAAGCAACAAGATTTGGGTATTAAACCAAGTCAGGCTTAAGGCCCAACTCCAGAAATAAGACCAGCTTATATACATGAGGTGTTACAATCCACCCTCATTTTTCTCTTCACCATCAGATCCCCTCCTTGTCACTCTATCCAAACCCAACCTTATGGCCAAACGACCATCACCATTGAACCTACCACCCCTAGAGAACCTGCCACTACTACCGCCCAGTGAACCATCCAAACTATCGTCACCCCTTGATCAGCCACCAGTCAAGCCCCTTGTTCCTGTTCCCTGGAACATCCACCGACGGGAGTACTTCTCAATGGAGACATACCAAGAGCCACCCCCAGTAGAGAACCCACTGGAAGATCCAGACAGTCCCATGGAGGATGCGCCGCCCTTAGAGCCAGAACCAGTCACTCGCTATGAACCTGATGTCCCTGGAGGCCAAACACATACCTTGTCCCCAGAAGGGTCCCCTATCGAACCCTGGGAAGCATACCTCACTCAGCCCAGTAGTCCTGTATCCCGCAAACATTCCCTGTTACCTACAAGTCCCTCATCTGCACCCATACACCAATGTACCAGTCGTGAAGGCAGTTACCAGTCAATCACCCCTTCAGCCTCATCCCCCCTAGCTGGCACCTCGCCCCAGAGTCAGGGCTACTGGTTGACCTCTTCAGGAGAGTCCACAGACAATCCCTCAGCCACACAGAGTTCTGCAGATGACACAGATAATGACATGGCCCTTAACTAGGTCTCCATCAATACTGACTACCTTAAATGGTAGCTGCTTAGACTAGATGCCCATTAGACCAGAATGGGCATGCAGAGATCAGATCTTCTTGGATCAACCTCAAACCTTGTGTGTTATGATCCACCCAATTTTTCTCATTTACCCTACCCCTCCTTGGAGACACCACAGGTCATATCCTACAACCTAAAGCCAGTCACCAAACCATCAGTCATCTTCCCTAGTGCTTCGCCACCAGAGCTTATGGGAAAGGCACCATTACCATTGAACCCACCACCTCTACCACCCATAGAGGATCTACCACCTAGAACAGAGGAGACCAGACTGGCTACACCAGAGCAGCCCATACCAATCATACCCCAATGGACCAAACCATCCCAAGTCGTTATGGCACGATCACCTTCCCCTGCGATGTCCATCTATCCAGACTTCGACCTACCAACAGCTCAGCCTCCTACCCCTATCCCATGGAACATCCACCATCAGGAATACTCCTCAATGGAGTCGTACCAAGAGCCACCCCCAGTAGAGAACCCACTGGAAGACCAGGATAGTCCTATAGAGGATGCGCCGCCTCTAAAGCTAGAACCAACCCAATACCTGAATACTGAGGATGGCACAGTCCACTTAGCCAATAAGGAGCCCCCTCTTAGGGTATGGACAGAGTACCATGATAGTCCCTCCCCTGTGTCCCGCAAGCACTCCCTGTCACCCACAAGTTCCTCCTTAGCACCCAGACGCCAATGTACCAGTAAAGAAGGCAGTTACCAGTCAATCACCCCTTCTGTCTCATCGCCCATAGCTGGCACCTTGCCCCAGAGTCAGGGACACCAGTCAACCTCTTCTGGAGGATCTGCAGACAATCCCTCATCCACGCAGAGCTCCGCAGACGATGCAGATAGCGACATGGCCCTTAACTGGGTCACCATCAATACGGACTACCTTAAAGGGTAGTTGCTTACGTTAGACACCCATTAGACCAGAATGGGCACACGGAGACTAGATCTCCTCAGATCAATCTCAAACCTCATGGTTGTCATCGCATCATGACGACGCTTCTCTTCTTGGAATGACCCGCTGCCATTGTTCGACCCTTAAGGATAGATTAGGCAATTCCCTGATCCTTCATTCGCTCTCGCTCATTCTCTATTGTTCGACTTATACAGACCGCAGCACTTATCCGCGGACCTTCATATGTTACAGACAGGCCCCTCTTGACCAGAACTACCTACCTTAGTGATAGTAGCACGTGCACCCGCCTGCCTGTATATAAGCGCCCTGTATTTCGACAGTCAAGCCCT
>Ga0307510_10008997_pt1 | contig 11892 bp, 10 predicted proteins | sample 12_EM_MG_FD_207224 | JGI IMG/M metagenome (GOLD analysis project Ga0307510, IMG submission 207224) | Populus trichocarpa ectomycorrhiza microbial communities from riparian zone in the Pacific Northwest, United States - 12_EM | ecosystem: Host-associated > Plants > Roots > Unclassified | place...
TCGCGATCAAGCTCAGACTCCAGGCGCGAGTGAAGCTCGGCGAGCATCTCTTGGTATCGCTCCACGACTCCGTCGATGCGCACCGTTTGCCTCGGCTGGGGCGGCGCAATTGTGCTTTCAAGCGTCGCCTTCTCCGCTTCCAGCGATTGCAAACGCGTCATCAGAGCGAGGCTATTTGTTCCACCAGCCACGGCGTCGACGATGTGATCGATCTCTCTTTGCACGATCGCACTTCGCTTACGGGCCGCTTGCGATGCGGAAGAGTCCGGCTGCTCACTTTCGGACAGAAGTACGCGCACTTCGTTTTGAAACTCGATCACCGCCTCGGGCCGTAGGAGGTCTTCCCGAACGGCGGCGATGAGCCGAGCTTCAAGAAGAAGCCTAGGGACCTTGAGCTTGCTGGCACACGCCGCGGGGCCGCGGTCTTTGTGAATGCTGCAACCGTATGCGCGCGCGTCGGTGGCTACCACTGGCCCGCCACAGTCTGCACATCGGAGCAACCCTCCGAAAAGCGTGTGGCCCGGACGACCTCCCTTCAGTGCAGTCGCGGTCGCAGACCCGCGCGCAGCCCTTTGTGCCATGCGCTCCCGCGCCATTGCCCAGGTTTCTTCATCGATGATCCGCAGGTCAGGCTGTTCACGGATTTGCCACTCTTTGCGTGGACGCTCTAGGTAGCGACGTTTGCCTGATTCAGGCTCCTTCAGCCATTGCCGGCGGTTCCAAAAGACCCGACCGACGTACAGCTCGTTGTTGAGAAGGCCGAGGCCTCGCGCGGCGCTGCCGTGGACGGCACTGATGGCCCATCGCTTCCCTCTCGGACTCGGAACTCCAAGGCGGTTCAATTCGTGGACGATCGAGATTGGTGACCATCCGTTCGCGAACCGCGCGAAGATCCAGCGCACGTGCCGAGCTTCTTCCTCGTCGATCACCATTCGGCGTCCGTTTGGTGCTTCGACGGTCCTGTAGCCATAGCTTCGGCCGCCCGCACTCATGCCGCGATCAAACTGTCCGGCAAGGCCGCGATGCGTCTTGTCTCGCAAGTCGTCGAGATAAAGTTCGTTGACGAGCCCCCGCGCGACTCTCATGACCTTACGACCCTTTGCGAGGCTGTCGTAGCCATCGCTGGTGCCGATGAGCCGGATGCCGCGGTATTCCAGGCGTTTCACCACTTGATCCTGCTCGCCCATGTCGCGGCTGAGTCGATCAAGTCCTTCGACGATCAGTACCTCGAACCTTCCTGATGACGCATCGGTCAGCAGTGCCTTGCCACCTGTCCGGTAGGAAACGGGCACCGAGCCGCTGACGCCTTCGTCGCTGTGTTCGATCACCACCGACCAACCCTCATTGGAAGCACGGGCTCGTGCCGCTACAAGCTGATCAGTGATCGAGGTCTGACGCTGAAGGTCGGTGCTGAAGCGTGCGTACAACGCGACGCGAATCAAAGGGTGGTTTGATGCCATCGGACAACCTGCTCACGTTGTTCGCGGGCGAGAGCGCGTCGCGAACGAGTTGCACGGCCAACAACTTGATCAAGCGAGACCGTGCAGCCCTCGCCTCGCTCCCACTGTAATTGACGTCCGCGTTTGGGTAAACCGTTGCACCCATGCAGGAACCTCCTGATGCCGCGCGCGAGCGCCTTGCCACGGCTCGGCCCGCGGTCTCTCGTTTCAGGGCCGAGGATTCTTTGTGGTCGATCCAAGAGTCGGGAGCGTTAGCCATGGCTGAGTTGACCACGGAACGAGCCCTACGAAAACGACCGAAAACAGCAAAAATCATGCGTCTGGCGACCTGTGCCTTCGGGAGATGATTGCCACTGATTCGGAGTTGGGCATGAACCACCCCCCACCTTGCATCAGTCGGACGCACGGGAGCGCAGTCGCCCCGGACAGCCGTGTGCCTAGTCAGTCATGTTCCGGTCGCGTACGCCAGCGAGTAACGATCGATCTGCGCGGCATCGGCAGCGAGCTGCAGGCCGAGGCCGTCACACGTGGTCAAGCGAAGGCTGCAATTGTTCGTGCGGCTGTGGTGGCCATGCTCGCTGCGAATGGCGACGTCGCGAAACCCGACCATGTGGCCGAGCCGGTCGATAACCGCAAGGTCAAGGTGACCGTGCGCATGGGCGTCACGCACGCGATGCTCCTGTCGCAACGCGCACGTCGGGTCGGCGTCTCGAAGGGTGCATACCTTGCGGGACTTCTGGACGGTCAACCGCCTGTCGCGACAGCTGCGGACCACGGCGCCGCCGTTGCGGCCCTCGCCGATTCGACACAGAGAGTCGCCGCGATGAGTGCCGATATCCGCGCGCTGCTCCGATCGGCCTCCCTTGGCTCGATCGACGAGGCGCCATCCCGTGCGACGCTGACGTTGCTGTCCCACGACGTGCAGGCGCACCTCCAGATTGCTTCGCGCTTGGTGGCCGCCTTGACCTCACGGGCTGGTTCGAATGGATCCGTCCTGCGCGCGTCGCATCGCGGTCGGCCACCGACATGACACCCGGTCCTGGCGTCGACGGCGTGCTGGTCCGATGGGGCGAGCGCTTGTTCTATCCCCGCGTTCGCATCGTGAAGACGCCGCCACCCGCGCGGCTTCACGCGACCCAGCGCAGGGCCGCCGTCATCCGCGCCCGCATCGAAGCGACCGTGAGCCGGCGTGCGCCGCAGGTCATGGTCAAGGTCACCGGCGGCGGACGCGGCATGGCGGCGATCGCGGCCCACTTCCGGTACATCAGCAAGAACGGCCGGCTCGACATCGAGGACGACAGAGGCGTGGTCGACAACGGCAAGGACGCCCTTCACGACCTGGTCGAGCGCTGGCGCTATGGAGGCTCCCTGATCGAGGACGTCAGCCCTCGGCGCGAAGCGTTCAACATCATGCTGTCGATGCCGCAGGGCACCGATCCGCAGATCGTGCTGAAGGCGGCGCGCGAGTTCGCCAAGGCCGAGCTGAAGGACCACTCGTATGCGATGGTGCTGCACGAGCACCAGGCGAATCCGCACGTTCATCTCGCCGTGCGCGCCGAATCGCGGTTCGGCGTGCGGCTGAATCCGCGCAAGGCGGATCTGCATCGCTGGCGCGAGACCTTCGCGGAGAGGTTGCGCGGTTGGGGTATCGACGCCGAGGCAACCCGACAGGTCACGCGCGGTGCGAGCCGCCGTGCAGATCCGTTGTGGCGACTCAAAGCCAAGGGAGACGGCCGCCTGATCCGACACGGCGGGTCCGAGCAGCCCGCCAACCGACACCGCGCGAGCCACGCCGAGGCGATCGAAGCGTGGACGAACATCGCACGCGCACTCGGCGCGTCGGATCGCCCGGAGGATCGCAAGCTGTCGGACGAGATCGATCGCTTCGTCGGCAAGTCACCGGCAGTGCGCGAACAGGCGGCCGAGCCAACGCGCGACGGTCGCTCCGCGCCGAGTGTGTCGCCACAACGCGAGCCCCCGAACTCAAATCGCGACATCGTTCGTTGAGCCTGGCTGATTCATCGCCAGGCCGGCTTCATCCATTTAGGCTGCTGTTGCTGAAGTCCTCGAACTGATCGACCCGGCTCGACCCACGCGCCAGTCGCTCGCCTTCGACTCCCTTTGTGGCACGCGTGCCGCGAAGACGCCGGCTCTCATCGAGTGGTGCGGGCGCCTCGCGCGTCCGCTGCGCCAGGAAACCTGTCACATCGTCCGCGGTTGCTCGGGCCCTCTGATCCATCCCAGCGGCCTGCATCGCCAGCGCAACCCACCGCGCTCCCCCCAGCTGCGCCCCCGTCCTGCATGAGGGGGACTTGTGGGGGGATCTTCGATGTGGTGGGCCGGGAAGCTGGCTCATCGCTTCGGCTGCGAACCCCAAATACACACCCCACCCATCTCCAACCTCTTCCCGTGAGGGAAGAGACGCTCGCCCACCCCCGCCGCCCCCGGGCGGAGCGAGGAAGTCCGAGCGAAGGGATCAGTTTTGAGGAATCCGCAACGGGTTCCGGCTGATGCCTTCGATTGGAGATTCATCATGGCTTTCGTAAGAGTTGAACAACGCAATGCGCGGCTGGCGTCCGGCATCAAGGTCGAGGTCGTCAAGGGTCGCGACGGCGAGGTCGCCAAGGGCGTCGTCACCATCATCAGCAACACCCGACGCGGGTCGGGCGACGAGCGCACCGAGGAAGCGACCGCGATCCAGTGGACGCTGTGGGGCAAGCAGGCGGATAACGCCGCCCAGTACCTCGGCAAGGGCTCACGCGTGAACGTGGTCGGCCGGCTGCGCAACAACAACTACACCGATGGCGACGGCCGTGAGGTGTACGGGTTCGGCTTCACGGTGGAGGAGCTGGACTACCTGGACAGCAAAGCCCAGAGCCAGGCTCGCAAGGGCGGCGACAGCTGGACCGAGGCCTACGAGAAGGCCGAGACCGCAGCGAACGCACACCCACGGGCTCCCCGATCCACCACCCAGGTCGCGCGTGCACCGCGCTGACGCCCCCGCGGGCTGGCGCTGGTGCCGGCCCGCTTCGCCATCCAACCCATTTCCTCAGGAGTCGAGCATGAACTCATCCCAATCCCCTAGCCTGGCGACCCGCTTCGCCCGCCATTCACGTGTCATCCGCAGCGAGTCGCCTCTGGCCGAAGAACAGATGCGCCGCGTTGCCCCGTCCATCTTCGCCGCGGGCAAGCACGCGAGCCGGTCCGAACGCTACAGCTACATCCCCACGATCGACGTGCTGCGCGGCCTGCGCAAGGAGGGGTTCGAGCCCTTCATGGTCGCCCAGGGCCAGAGCCGCATCGAAGGCAAGGCCGAGTACACCAAGCACCTGATCCGCATGCGTCACGCGGCCCACGTGCAGGCCAAGCCGGAGGCGAACGAGATCATCCTGATCAACAGCCATGACGGTGCCAGCTCCTACCAGATGCTCGCGGGCGTGTTCCGCTTCGTCTGCTGCAACGGGCTGGTCGTCGGCAGCGTCTCGAACGACATCCGCATCCCGCACAAGGGCAACGTGCAGGACGACGTGATCGAAGGCGCCTTCCGCGTGCTGGAGGACTTCGAGGCGGTCGATGCGTCGACAGCGGACATGAAGGCTTTGACATTGAACGATGGCGAGCAGCGCGCGTTCGCGACGGCAGCACTTGCACTTCGGTATGGCGAGCGCACCGAGGGGCAACCGCCTGCGCCGGTCTCCGCAGAGCAGTTGATCGAGGCGCGCCGGACAGAGGACCTCGGCCACAGTCTGTGGACCACGTTCCAGCGCGTGCAGGAGAACGCGGTGCGCGGCGGTCAACCGGGTCGCAGCACGCAGGGCCGGCGCATGCACACGCGGGCGGTGGGCAGCATCGACCGCAGCGTGAACCTCAATCGGGCGTTGTGGGTGCTGGCCGAGGAGATGCGTCGGCTGAAGGCTTGAGCTGAAGGGGGACGACGTCCGGAAGTCGTCCCCTGACTCACCGGTGCCACAGCCAGATCGACAGGGTCCAGGTGGCTGCCGATGCCGTGGCACCTGCTGCCAGATGCGTCAGCCACTGCTCCCAGCGACCACCGCGCCGCTCGATCACCGCCTGCATTGCCGCTTGAAGTCGACGCAAGGCCGCGCCCACCTCGTCGCCGATGGCGGCCCGGGCCGCTGTTTCCATGGCTTGCCGCTGCAACTCGATCGAGCGCCGCGCCGCCTCGTCGGTGCGCACCGCGATGTACTTCACCGCCTGAACCTTGGTGAGGTCGGTCACCGAGACGAGGTGGGACTGGCAGGTGGCCAGCTGGGCGGCCAGGCCGCTGCTGGCCTCGGCGATGGCCCGCTGACTTCCATCCAATCGGGTGGCCAACGCTTCGACCTCGCGAATCAGCGTGGCGACTTCGCCGAGCGTCTCGGCGATCAGCGCCTCGCGCGCCGAGCTCAGCGACGTCATGCCGTGACCGTCGCCGGCCAGCTCGGATGACGCTCCAGGCTCTGCAGGTCCAGGGCCGCGAAGCAGGCGTCGAGCTCGGGGATGACGCCGAGCGCCAGACGCCGGGTGGCCAGCGCCTGGCCGATCGCCATCTTCTCGTCCGTCGACGCTGCCTTGGCGATCGCGCGCTTGTAGTCGGTCGGGTCCGCAGCCAGCTGAGCCAGGGTCCGGTCGGTGCCACGCACGCGTGCATAGACTTCGTTGAAGCCCAGGAATGCACCCATGCGCGGCTGCACGTGGCCGGAGGTGGCGCAAAACGCCAGCAGGGTGTGGAAGACGTCCTCGAGCGGCGTGTCGTCCTCGATCTGGTTGAACACCAGGCGGATGCGCTGCGCCGACACCCCGATGCGTGCGAGCTCGGCCAATGTCGCCGCGGTGTCCTGCTGCTGCTTGCGGGCGGGAACGGTCGGGACGATGAACCCGTCGAAGTCCATGTGGCTGCCGCTGTAGCGGCGCATCAGCGCGAGCAGGTCTTCGACGTTGCTGGCGCCGACGTCGACGACCACGTCGTCGACGGTGTGCAGGTACTCCTGCAGGTGGGCGAACTGGCGGCCCCGTATCGTCATGGGTTGTCCGTCGCCGGCGTTGATGCTCTCGACGGCGATGATCTCGCAGCCGGGAATGCGTGGGGCGAGCAGGTGGCGAGCGATGGTGCTCTTGCCGACGTTGCCGGAGAAGTTGATGATTGCGAGCTTCATGGGATCTCCTTGGAGTGGACCAGCAGGTTGCTGGAATGGGTGGCGAAGAAGGCCTCGGCGAGGTCGAGGCCGTGGGGACCGTTCGGCGTCGAACGGGATGGGATGGGTGGCGACAAGGTTGGCGGCGTCACGGGTGCCAGGGTTGGAGCGACGGGTCGAGGAATCGAAGCTGCCACGGGTACTGCCGCGACAGGGCGTGCACGATGTCGGCGCACTTCGCGGCGCAGCGCGCTCGTGCTCAGCTCGATCCCGACATCGGCCACCGCTTCGCGGATGGCTTCGTACGTGTAGCCCGCGCTGCGCAGTTGCACGATCTCCAGGACGTAGGCAGCGGCCTTGCGGTCGACGCGTCCGGGTGGACGCTTGGGTTGAAGTTGCACGGGCAGCTCGCGAGATGGCGATGAGGGCGACACCACCAATCTAGGGTGCTGCGGCATCAAGCGAGCGACTGATTTGGGCGAAATTCAGGCGCCTTTGCGGCGCGTCCTGGACAGATAGGCGGCGGGTGCGTCGCCCTTGCGTCGGGTGAGCGACGCTTTGTCATCGATCAGCGTCGGATACGCGTCGGCTCTGGCTCATCTGCGTCGGGTGAGCGTCGCTTTGAGAGCGCATTCGCGACCAGCGGCGTCGGGTTCGCGGCGCACTTGCGGCTCGGAATCATCGAGTTTTGGGGCTCGATGCAGCAAACGACCATATGAAAGACTGAGTGCAGGATAGGCTGAGCGCCAGCAAATGGATGCCGCAGAGCGCGGCTTTGAGGGCATGGATCAGACTCCTCTCGATCGGGTCAGCATTGACGGCGGTCGACTGCACGTCGCCCTCTTCGCGTAGGCGAGGGCGCTAGGTCGCCCCGACAGTGTTCCACGCATGTGTTGACGTGATCGGTCGTCTCTGCCTTATGATGTTCCACATGACCTTGTCTGTCCTGTCCATCTTCGCCGCCCAGACGGCACGAGCCCAGCGAGCCTCGCGAGCCCGCGGCTTGTTGCCGTGCGCCACGTGCGAGAGACGGACGCTGACGATCTAGGCAGCAGACTCCCTCCCCCGAAAGGCCACGGCTCACCCCGTGGCCTTTTTCTTTGTCCGTTTCACTTGTGAAGGCTTGTCATGAACCATTCCCAGCCCTTGTCGTTCGAATACCTGATGCCCATCACAGAGCGACCTGGGGAAGTCTTTGTCCGTGGCGAAGGCGCCTGGCTGTGGGATGAGGCCGGCAAGCGCTATCTAGACTGGCTGCAAGGCTGGGCCGTCAATGCGCTGGGGCACTGTCCGCAGGTCGTCACGCAGGCGCTGCAAGCACAGTCCACCCAACTGCTCACCCCCAGCCCGGCGGTATACAACCTGCCAGCGCTCAAGCTGGCCGCACGCCTGTGCGAGCTCAGCGGTTTCGCCCAGGTGTTCTTTGGCAGCACGGGTGCAGAGGCCAACGAAGGCGCTATCAAGCTGGCACGCAAGTGGGGCCGCGTGCGTCGGGCGGGCGCTCACGAGATCATCACTTTCGAGAACGGTTTCCACGGCCGCAACCTGGCCACCATGGCCGCCAGCGGCAAGGCAGGCTGGGACCGGCTCTTCCCGCCCCAGATGCCCGGGTTCGCCAAGGCGCGCCTGAACGATCTGGACTCTGTCATGGGTGCGATCAACGAGCGCACCGTCGCCATCATGTTGGAACCCGTGCAGGGAGAAGCGGGCGTGCGACCGGCTTCACTTGCCTTCCTGAAATCGCTTCGGCACCTGTGCGATGAGCACGGCCTGCTGTTGATCTTCGATGAGATCCAGACCGGGTGCGGACGTCTCGGACAACTGTTTGCCTTCCAAGGTTTGGGGGTCACGCCGGACATCATGACTTTGGGCAAGGGTCTGGGCGGCGGCGTACCGATCTCCGCTGTACTGGCGCAGGCACACTGCAGCGTCTTCGAGCATGGCGACCAAGGAGGGACCTATGCCGGCAACCCGCTGATGTGCGCCGTCGGTCTTGAGGTACTGAATGTCCTGAGCCAACCCACATTCCTGGCCGATGTGCGTGCCAACGGCGCGCTGCTACGCCGCGGCCTGGAAGAGCTCTCGGTTCGCGAGGGCCTGGGTGAAGTGCGTGGCGACGGGCTGCTGCTCGCGATGGAGCTCAATGACGACATCGCACCGGCGATGGTTCGCGAATGCCGCGCACACGGTCTGCTCGTGAATGCCGCCCGCCCCAACTGCCTGCGTTTCATGCCACGCTTGAACAGCACGGCCCAAGAGGTCCATCAGGGCCTGGGGACTTTGAGCGCCGTCGTGCGCAGCGCACGGCAACAAGCGATCGCGGCGTAGTCCGAGGGCCGTCATGACACAAGCAACCTCGACCACTCTGCAATCACTCGAATCCGCAGCGTTCGCGGCCTGGCCGTCGGCACTGTCCGATGACATCAACGGCTGGCGGCTGCGGCTGGACCGCGGCTATACGAAGCGCGCCAACTCCGCAAACGCCACCGCGCAGTCGCAGAAGCTGTCCGACGCCGACATCGATTCAATTGAGGCGCAATTTCGGCAACGCGACCTGACGCCAACATTCAGGTTGACTTCCTTTGCCCCGATATCGGAGGCAGATGCCTTGCTGGCGCAGCGAGGCTACCTCCACTGTGATCTGTCGCTGTTCATGACGCGCCCGTTGGCCGACACCGACACCGACGGCTCGGCAGGGCCGGCGCAGGCGGGCAGTTCGGAACGATGGCTGGAAGCATTTCGGGCCGTCTCGGGAAAGTCGGGAGCCGACCAGGCCGTGCACCTCGACATCTTGCGGCGCATCGCGCACCCGTGCGCCTGGGCTGTGAAGGCTCGCGCAGGTTCACCACTGTCCTGCGGCCTGGGCGTGTTGGTCGACCGAAACCTGGGGCTATTCGACATTGCGACCCGGGAGAGCCACCAGCGTCAAGGCCTGGGCCGACAAGTGTGTCGAGAGATGCTGTCCTGGGGGCGTGAGCGCGGCGCGGACACTGCGTTCCTGCAGGTGCTCGCGGCCAACCATGCAGCAGTCCGCCTCTACGACGGGCTCGGCTTTCAGGTTGCGTACAAGTACTGGTATCGAGTACAGGCGCCTTTGCTGTGAGCGAGAGCGCGAGCCGCCAGGCCGCGGGCTCGTGAACACTATCGAACGGCGAGTCGCTGGCGCGACGTGGACGAAGCGTGTCCTTGGTCGATGACCCGAAGCTCCACGGCTCGATTCGGCAAGCGAAGGCGCCAGTTCGCGGCGGTTGCTGTCCTTGGGCCTCGCCAGGTCAACGGCTGATGTCCAACAGTTCGTAGTCGCTCGTTCCCGAGGCCCGTATCAAATCAGGGGTGCCGCGGCTAGGCCGGGCTGAAGGACACCATGTTGGCAGTCAGCGTGAATTGGCCCGGCGGCGGCGCCTGATAGCAAGCGTTGCGATGCTGCCTGCCGCAGGTCGTCGAATCTCGGGTTCAGACTGATAGCGGAAGTTCGGCGGCGGCAAGGTGAACGTCAGCTCTCGTCAGCAGCCGACATTCAAGTGATGCAGACGGCGCAGGCGCTGGGGCAGGGCAGATGTCGACCCGATCCCTAGCGGCCGAATGACGCAACGATTGAGAGGGCCGAAAGCCGTCGTTGGAACGGCTCGCTAGGTCGCGGCAGGGACGAACAAAGCGGCGGCACCTAGGGGCCACTAACCTCCACCGGGCCACCAAGTTGCCGGAGCTCGGCCTCCAGCTGCGTACGCAGCGCAGCCGTCGTCGGATCCGTGGCTCGAATGCCCATTGCCAGTCGCAGCATCTTGACCGCTCCAGGCCGATGACCAAGCCGTTGGAAGCCCCGTGCGTTTGCGGCATAGGCGCGCATCAGGCGCGCAGCGTCGACGGGCTCGGTCTTCTCCAGCAGTGCAGCATAGCGCAGACCCAACGCGAGCGAGCATTCGTAGTCGCCGTAGGCGGGCAGCTTCTCGGACATCAGCTGCAGCAGATCCAGCCACTGCTCGGGATGGGCACTGAAGCGCTTTTCGAACTCGTCGAACTTCGCCTGCAGCAGCAGGCCGAAACCATCGGGCTCGCGCAGCTTGGCGGGGTCTGCCGTCACCGCGACCGCAAGGGTCTCGAACAGGATCGTCTGAACCGCCCGCTCGCGGACCAGCGCCTGCCTGGCGGTGCGCTCGCTGCGCGCCGCGGCGTCGGCCTGCCACAGCGACACCCCCAGGGCCGTGGTGAGTGCGAGCAGCGTGACCGCCGCGGCCGCCATGCCGGTGCGGTGGCGCGCTGCGTAGCGGCGCATCAGGTACCAGCGGCCGGGTGCGCGAGCGCGCACCGGCACGTGGCCCATGTGCCGCGTCAGGTCGTCGGCGAACGACTCGATGGTCGGGTAGCGATCGGCCGCCGTCTTGCGCAGCACCTTGTCGAGAATCGCATCGAGATCGCCGCGCAATGCCTTGGTCGATTGAGGGCCGGTGGCCACGGTGCTGGCGCGGGGCGCGTCGGCATGGGCGATGGCGTCTTCGAGCTCGGCGGCCGTGCCGCGCTTCAGGCGATACGGCCGCGCGCCTGTCAGCAGCTCGAAGGCGACGACGCCCAGGCTGTAGACATCGCTCGCGGTACCCAGCGGCTCGCCGCGGATCTGCTCGGGGCTCGCGTAGTCCAGCGTCAGCGCGCGCCCCGAGCGCATCGTGATCGAGGTTTCCGATGCACGATCTCCCGTCATCAGCTTGGCGATCCCGAAGTCCAGCAGCTTGACCTGGCCTTGCGCAGTGACGAGGATGTTGGCGGGCTTGAGATCGCGGTGGATCACCAGTTGCGTGTGGGCGTGCGCCACCGCCTGGCAGACCTGGAGCACGAGTTCGAGCCGCTCGCGAACGTCCAAGCTGTGCTGTGCGCAGTACGCGTCTATGCACTGGCCGTCGACATACTCGAGCACCAGATGCGGCCGGCCCGCATCGTCCACCCCCGCGTCGAGAAAGCGCGCGATGTTCGGGTGCTCCAGCGACTCGAGGATGTTGCGCTCGCGATGCAGGCGTTCGGTGAAGCTGCCGTCCCAGGCAATCCGGGGGAGCTTCAGTGCCACGCGCCGCCTGAAGCGGCCGTCGACATGCTCGGCGAGCCAGACTGTGCTCATCCCGCCGCGGCCCAGTTCCGAGACCAGGCGATAGCGACCCACGACCGCGCCGGCCGTGAGCTCTGGCGCACCAAGAGTTGCGGTTTGGAAGGCGGGCGCGTCGTGCAGCTTGGGCAATTCGACCAGGAAGTTCTCGCGGTCGACAAAGGTGCGCAAGGCCAGCAGCGTTCGGAGCTCGTCCTTGTAGGCG
>Ga0307510_10008998_pt1 | contig 11891 bp, 5 predicted proteins | sample 12_EM_MG_FD_207224 | JGI IMG/M metagenome (GOLD analysis project Ga0307510, IMG submission 207224) | Populus trichocarpa ectomycorrhiza microbial communities from riparian zone in the Pacific Northwest, United States - 12_EM | ecosystem: Host-associated > Plants > Roots > Unclassified | place...
AATAAATCATTTTAAAAAAAATAATATTGTTGTCAGCATATTATATAATTTGGAAGAAAAGCCAGTCTAGTTTCCCAGGGGTGGCCACACTAGCATTACTTGAAGTAAACGTGTTCTTTACTATTACAAAGAAGAAAACATGACTTATCAAGATATAACTTATCTTATGACGTCAATTCACGAATTCCAATATTTTTTGTTCTTAGTTGCAAGTTAATTTTGAGAAAAGAATCTCAAACCTAATTTTAATATTTTTAGTTCTTAGTTGCAAGTTAATTTTGAGAAAAGAATCTCAAACCTAATTTTTTGATTTTTAATTTTTTTTTTTTTAAATATCATCTTCGATGAGATTGCTTGACTCGCATCATATATATATATATATATATATATATATATATATGTTGAAAAAATCAATAAAATAAATCATTTTTAAAAAAATAATATTGTTGCCAGCATATTATATAATTTGGAAGAAAAGCCAGTCTAGTTTCCCAGGGGTGGCCACACTAGCATGGTCTTTGACTATGGGGTATGGAGATGAAGAAGAGAAGACAATCAGTGTGAATGTGATTGATATTTTTTAACCCAATTGTGCAAGCCGAAAGCAAAATCATGGATGCTTTAGCCCTAATTTGACTTTTCAACTAAGATCACCATGTATGTGACTTTGGGACCAATATGATTAGCTTATGATTTGGTGAGAATCAATTTCATAATAATTACGAGCTGAAGCAACATGGAGCAAAGTGAAAATAGAAGGGGAAATGTTCTTGTATACATACCATCAGCAGTTGCTATGAAACAAAGCTACTAAAGCTTACAAATTCATGATTTCCCCTTCTGCTAAACATATCTCAACGTACAGAAGGAAACAACACACTACATGATACATTATTATACTTCACTATTATATTAGTATTAGTCACCATGCTAAAGCCTAAAATCACCTGTGTGTTTTCCTCAGAACTAGGAGAACTCAAAGCTCAGAAGAAAGCCCGACTCCCATAAAACACACGAGAACTTGTGTTCTTTGATGCCTGCATTTTCTGATCGGAGCTTGAACTTCCTGAACTGGTTGGTCCACTATCAATGTCCAAAGGAAGCTTCATCTTGGCCAGTGACTCTGTGAATTGCTGCATGCTTTTCATGTACATGTCTACTATGTCTTGCTGAACCACTTTGGACTCCGGCTCAATGTTGACTGTAATAACAGGTTTTGCATTTTTCTCATTTGATGCTCCACCAGAGCAATCAGTCTCACCATCTCCGGCATTTGCACTCTCTCTCTCTTTATGGACCGAGACATGCTCCTGATTTGGTGTTTTTGAAGCTGCTGGGCTATCAGAGGTTTCTGAACTTGCAGCAGCGGAAGGTGAAGAAACACCATTAGTTGACACACTGCTTGGAGGAGAATCAAGCTTTGGAACTTGAGTTGGATCAGAAGTGGCGGCTGAAATGCTTTCCATAACATGAACTCCGATTTCTGAACCGAGATTATTTTCAGCATTAGAAATGGCCAAGCTCTCAGAGGCTTCAGAATCCAGGCTAGAACATGAAATTCCAAAATACTCTGAGATCATCATCTGGTTTTCATTCACAACCTTTGGATCCGGGAACTCAATCTTATCAAGTTCGCAAGGGAGTGATTCCTGTATCTCAGAATCCTGGATGGTTCCATTTGTAGCTAAAGCGGTGGGCATTGCTGGAATTTCCATTACCTCTGGTGAAGCTCCAACGTATGATAGAGACAATTGAACAAACCCTGCTGGAGAGTGGAACAAATCAGTTGAAGAAAGAGAGAACTCTTTCTCCAAATTCCCGTTATTGATTAGAACTTCAGACAACGGAACCAGAGCAAACCCTAACAGCTGATCCTCCAGATAATTCTTCACCCTACTCATCATGAATATCTCACATTTAAGGGAGGAATCAATAGTCTTAACATTGAGCTGCAGACGGTCGTTGAAGACAGGATTCCTCCCACCACCATTGATGATTTTGGTGGAGAATGTGTACTCAGGATCACTAGTCAAGCAAAACTTAGCATAAACATCTTGCTTGTGGTAAATGCATATGTTTTGGATGTCCCTAGCCTGGTGCACGTAAACCTCAACTATACCAATGAAGTCTTCTGGATGGCCAGCCACAGCCTCATGTCTGGGGAACTCAATTCCCTTGGATAAGTTGCCAGTACTCTGAACAGAACAATCAGATTTCTGCTTCTCTGGCTCAAAGACAACAGAGGTCTTGAATGGTGACACAACAGATTGAGGGGAATCCATAACTGCTTGAACAATAGACCTGGAAAGGCACAAAAATAATCAAAACTCAACCTTAAAATTAGAAAACAGAAGACCTATATTTGAAAAGACCGTAGATACTATGATTTTTAGTACTCTACATCCTGCAATAACAATCAATTCCAAAACTTATATCCCAAAATAAGAGATATTTGATATATTAAAACACCTTTTCTAACACCAAATCTGACCTAAAACAAAACACAAGTTCCCAAAATTCAGAGGCAAATGACAAAAGCAGGCCTTTCGCATGAACCAATTAGACCCAAGACAAGATACAGCCAACTATCAAAACTCAGAAGCAAGGCAAACAGCTGAAGCCCCTAGCTTGAGCTGATGTGAACATAAAAATTCTCAAACCCAAAAGACAACCCTAAACTTCAACAGGAACAACTTCAGAACCCCAAACCCAACCTTAAAATTAACAAAATCTAAGTCGATTTAACTTATAATCATCAAAACCCATAAACCAAAAAGCCCCCACAAATGAGACCTTGCACATGGACTACTAAAAAAAAACAGAAACCCTACTAAGAACCAATAAACAAACCTAGAAACCAAAATCCAGAAAGAGCAGCAGTCAGTCCCAACTCTCAAAGACCCAAAAGCCAAAAACCGTGAAAAATGAGAATTTGCAGTGGAACTACTGCTATCTTGACTCCCTGAACTGAAAGTAATAAAGACCAATCAACAGTTATGCCACATAACCAGATTCCAATAAAGCTATCAACGTTTTCCACACGAAACTGGAATCCAAGAGAGTGAAACAGGGAAAGCAAGAAAAAAGCTCTCCCATTCAAAGCCAAAACAAGCCATGACAAACTAAAAGCCAAAGATAGCACAGTTACCTAGGTTCATCACCGCAAAATTCGAAAACAAAACCCACTAAACGAAACCCTTCTGAAAAGCCCGAGAAAGTAAGAAAAGAAACTAACAAGAAAATCAAATAAAAAACCCACCTTTAGCTTTAGCAACAAAGTCAAAATGAAGTGAGGGTGCAATGCAAGATATGGCCAAAACCCAGTTGATAATTCGAGGAGGTGCTTTTGGTTTTGCTGTTCAAGTGAAAGCTGGTGCTAATAATAAGCTAGGGATAAAATCTAGTACTATGATATTACTCTCTCTTTTCTTTTGGATGCTGATACATAAAGTACAAGGAAAAAAAAAAAAAAAACTCCAACAAAATACAATCTCCTTCTCAAACAGAAATTAACAATGCATCTCGCCGGGCTGCCCTTGAAGTTGGAGTTGTATAACTATATATATATATATATATATGCCATCTTATCTGATCAGTAGTAGTAGTAATACCAATACAGTCTCTCTCTCTTTTTACTTTTAAGATTTTAGAGATAATATTTAATAAGATTTTATAAATACGTTAAATTGGCCTGAAGGTGTACTTTAAAATTATATGTATAAAAAATAAATTTAGATAACCCACGTTTAGAAGGAGTAATTATTTTTGATTTGGTTCAGTTTTTATAAAAAAAAATAACTAAACTTGTTTTTTTTTTTAAATCAAAACTGATCGGTTTTGGTTCAATTATTTTAAAACAAAAACTAGTTCAAACTGACCGATTCCGGTTTGGTTCATTTTTCAATTTAGCTTGGTTTTTTTTGGTTTGGCTCGGTTTTTCGGTTTGGGTTCGATTCGGTTTTTTTATTTTCAGACATATAAAACCAAATTGAATTGGTTGATTTTTTAAAAATTCTAATCAGTTTAATTGATATTTTTCATGGTTTTATTTTTTCAATTATTTTTTTTTATTTTCTTAATTTAATCGATTTTTCAGCCCTAACAAACAATATATGAGAATGGATTTATCATCTTACAAAAAAGAAAAATACGGGTAGAATACACTGTAATTAGTACGCTGTAGAGAGACATCGCCCCACGCGTTGGCAAGAAAGGACCAATGACAAGAGAGATGAGTGCGTTTGTTTAGGTAGGGACAGATTCACACATACACACACAAGCCTTTTTACTGTTCCAACTGTTCACTTCTGTCATCTTGTCAGTCTGCGCTTTTTCTTTCTCTCTCTCCCTTTTTGACTTTTTTGCTCTCATCACAACGGTCTATCCTTCATGCCTGATTCTATAATAATTATTAATTCGGATACCACATCATTATTTTCTGAAGAGTTTAACGTCATGTTTAAATAGCTTTGTTGCTTTCATTATTCCCTGAATTTTAATTTAGGATTATTAATTAGAAGATTTAATTTAGGATTATTAATTAGAAGATTTAATTAAGTAGATTACCACCGGTGATTATAGTTATTTTTTAAAATGTATTTTATTTAAAAATATATTAAAATAATATTTTTTTATTTTTAAAAAATTATTTTTGACTTCAACGCATCAAAATAATCTAAAAACACTAAAAATATATTAATTAAAAACAAAACAAAAAATAAAAAAAATTTAAATATTTTTAAATATGTTTTTGAAATGCAAAAAAAAATAAAAATAGGGCATATTAATACAAGGTGTATGTTATTAATATCATTTTGAAAAAAAAAATTAACATACAATTCATTTTCAATTATATTATCGAATAATTTGAATATCCTCGCCTTTGAAGTTTAATATCATTACTATAAATTAGAAGATTATTTGATTTCATTATAGCTTTACCGTGCAACTAAAAAAAAAAAAAGATAGAGATGTGTTTTCCTATTCACACACATATATATTATACTTTAGATTTATTAACAATTTTTTTATTTCCTTGATTTTTAGAAACCTCGTAATAGTTTTATTTTGTGACTTTTTTAATCTCCATACGTAAAGTGCATTCTCGTTGATATTTGGTCCTTCACCATCTTTATGGAGAGAGAATGGCATAATTAAGAAGAGAGGAGGCAATGGAAATGGATTTTTCAACATTTATCCTCATTATTTCCTTATTTTTCTACCATTATTTTTGTAAAAGAATAATATATAACTATGCAACACATTTCGTTTTCATTTTAAAAGTCAATATTCTCTTAATAGAGATCATAAAACAACTCAAACTTTTCAAATCAAGAATAAATAATCTAATTATTTGAAAAAACTAGAGACTCTATCATAAGTACAAAAAAACCATATTCATAGTTCAATATTTTATTCTCTCTTCTTTCTCTTTTCTTTTCTTTTTCTCATTTTTTTTTTAATTCTTGCCTCTTAAAGAGATGTAATATGAAAGATTAAAGCGAAATGATGTATCAAAGTAAAAAAAACATGCTCTAAATTTCATGAATTGAATTTGATGGTTTTTAACCTTAAACCCCAACATTAAAAAATTTTAAGGATCGATTGATCTAGTGTAAATCTTAGATGAACAAGATAAACTCATAAAACAATCACATATGAGCCTACGTTTTGATCCAAGCATACAAGACATATTAACACATCAGTATATAGGAAAATGAAAATCTCACTTCATGACTTTACTTTAAAACCCAAAAATAAGCCTTAAACCAATTAATCAAACATGCTTGTACTGACATACCAAAACTCTCAAGAACATAAAAGAAAGAAAATGGAAATACAAAACAAATATTTAGCCATACAATCCATTAAAAAATCAAAAGGCATTGTATTATTAATTCTAACATCTATTTTTTTTATTAATATTATCATGAACTTAGCTTTATGAACCCAACATTTCATCAAGAACAACATATAGTCGTATTTTGTTGAGAAACAAAAATAATCAAAAAACAATTTTCCACTAAACTAGACATCTAAACATGCTGGAATGCCTTTTAAACAACATTACTAACATTAAGTTTCAGCCTTAAAAAAAAAAAAACTATGCATTAAATGCTATCTTAAAAACACATATGTAGGTTTAAGATAACATTAGTTCAAACATGAATAAATGCATTTAAAGATAAGTTCTAGCAACTAAAACATAATAGTGTATAGACAATAAACAATCATACAAGAGTTTAAAAAGGCATTAAAAGAGGAGGGGGTGTGCCTATTGAGCTACACATCCTCATTAGAGATAGGTGTATACCTTGTAAATGCAATGATGTTTCTGTCCTTTTTTTTTATAGCTCATTGTTTCTTCTACCTCTATTTCCAGCTTTTCTGATCATTGATTTCGTGTGCCTTTCCTTTTTCCCTTTTTTGAACACTATTCTTTGGATTCTTCTCTCAATAACTCTGTAAACCCTTGATAAAATCCACAACGTTAGTAAAGGAATTATTATGTTAAATGGGTAAAGTAAATATTTAGATTATAGGGATGATGATAGATTTATGAATTTGAAATAAAATGTTTATGTATTAATGTTAAAAAAAATATAAAAATGGTTGGAAAATAAAAAATATAGAAACACGATTAAAAAACTAAATTGAAGTGATGTATGAGGAAAGACAAGTATTGGTGTATGATTTAATGAAATTTGAAATATCTCATGTTAAATTCAGTAAAAGTAAGTGGTGGAATTTGAGAAATATTACCCGGCAAATATAAAAGGTACAACGTGAGCTTGTAACCCAAAAATTGATGAACTGGTGCTAAATATAAAGCATGTTTATAAATTTGGGGTGAAAATATTTAGAAAAGTATTTTAGAAATTTTCAAATAAATTAATGTATGGTTTACGCGCGAATGACCTTGACCACTGATGCAACTATATTATTCAATAGTTTTCCCTATATTTATCTAGTATTTTGTTCATGTTTTATATATAAAATGCCTTGATAATTTTTGTTTTATGTTTTTAAGGCACTTTTAGATGTGAGATTCAAAAATGAGTAAATTAAAGATAAAATTCAGACCATGTTCCAACCTGTGTCAAACATTGACAGATTTGACATCTGATCGATGTTTTATGCAGAACTTGAGTTGTAAAGGTTGAAATGAAGTGATTCCAGTGGCAATAGAAAGTTAACATCCATACCTTTCTGTACATATATGGCAAGAAAATAAAAAAGAAAGAGGATGGAAATTTCAACCTCCAAAGACAAGTCTCACATTTTGTCAGTTTTGACTTTCGTCCATTCCGACTCAAATATCTTGAGTTAAAAAAGTCCATTTGATGCAAACTCAATTTTTTTATATTCCTGACTCAAATACCTATCAACCTACCAAATTTCAATAGAAATAGCTCATATAAGGGAGATATAAGTTTTCTAATACAACCTATAAATTCTGTCAGCGAACAGGTTTTGTGAAGAAACAAGTACAACTTGCTTAAATGTAGATTGTTTACCTTAGAAAAGACTATTTTTATATTTTTTGGAAGAATACAAATGGATTGGAGGGATGTGGGGATTAGGCTTTCCTATCAAATACAAAGAAAGAGAAAAAAAAAAGAGAGGAGGCGACCGGAAAAAAGAACACAACTTCACCCTTTTCTCCTATACCTGAAATTATATTCTCCTTTGTTCTATTCATTAGTTTTTCAATAGACATGCAAGGCTAAATCATTTTTCTTGGTTGAAAGGATATATAAACCTTCAAATTTTAAAAAAACTGTGAGATCTATTCTATCTATTCTTTTTAGTTTATATAATAAATATAAATGTTTTCCTATACTTATTTTCTATGATTATTTAGTTTGAATGTTAGAGCGGACTCTAAATTATTATTCTAAACCAATCTACTACTAAGTTTGCTATCAAAACCAGAGTTGCAATATTTGAACTTTTGAAGCAACTCAGTTTAATAATTATGATGGATCTATATTGTTAATTGTTGCGATATCGTGGTCACACAAATTAATTACCCTAGCTTAAATAAACAAGATAGTATAGAGCAAGTAAGGAGTCAATCCCACGAGGAAGGTTTAGTTAAGATTTTTATGTTATATGATATGCAATTGAAGGGGAATTGAGGTTATCTAAGCTATAACAGAATAAAACAATCAAGCTAAATTAAATAAATCAGAAAAATATCAAGAGAACAAACCTTGGTTTCAAGTAGACATCCACCTACGGAAATCAGAACCGATCATTGAAACAATACATCAATTTATATTTTAAATATTAATCTTTTCTTAACATTTCTTAACATTGGTTAGTTAACAGATTCACCGTATAACTAACCCTAACCATCAAACAACCACAGTGTCCGCACTAGTAATTTAATTCAATGCCAGCCTTAGAACGAGATAAGTTGATTAATCTAGACAACATAATTGTCCGCAGTCCATGTTTAATTTGATTGAATGTTTTCCCTAAGATTAATAACATAGATCCGCTATTATTATTAAACTTAGTTGCTTCACAAGTTTATATACCATAACTCCAGTTTTGATAGCAAACTTACTAATAGATTGTTTACAATAATAACTTAGAGTTCATTCCAGCAATTAAAATAAATAATTATAGGAAATAAGTATAGGAAAACAAACATATTTATCAGATAAACTGAAAAGAAAAGGTAAAATAAATCTCACAGTTCTTGAAATCCAAAGGTTTTTATGTCCTTGCAACCAAGAAAAAGAGCTTAGCCTTGCATGTCTATTGAATAACAAATCAAAAAAAAAAAAGAATGCATGATTTCAGGGTTCTTTTTAAGGAAATGGTGTATTTTTCTTCTTTTTTCTAGCTGCCCATTTCCTTTCTTTGTCTATTTCTTTTCATTTGATAGGAAACCCTAATCCCTTTTCAACAAAATAGTTATTTTCTAAGTAGACAATTTACATTTAAGTATTTCAATAACTATTTGCCTAAAAAAAGAGAAATAGACTTGCATAAAATCTTCAAGCTTTGACTTTTGACTTAGAGGAGCTAAATTTCTGAAATAAAGACTTGGATGTCAGTTGAGAAGTACTTTGGACTTGTTTCTTCACAAAACCTATTTGTTGGCAGAATTCATGTGTCGTCTTAGAAAAATCATATCTCTCTCATATGGGCTCTTTTTCTGCTGAACTTTGGTAGGCTGATAGGTCTTCGAGTCAGGAATCCAAAACAATTGAGTTTGTATCTAATGGACTTCTTTAGCTTAAGATACTCAAATTGGAATGGATAAAGGTCAACACTGGCAGAATGCGAGATTTGTCTTTGAAGGCTGTGATTTCCATGCTATTTCTCTTTTTATTTTTCTTTCCATATATTTATAGAAAGGTATGGATGTTATCTTTCTAATGCCACTAGAATCACTTCGTTTCAACCTCTAAAGCTCAAGCTTTGCATAAAACATTGATCGGAGGTCAAATCTGATAATTATCTCTAATTTACTTCTTTTTCAGTCTTACATCCAAAAGTGCCTTTAAAACATAAAAGAAAGAATATCAAGACATTTTATATATAAAACATAGGCAAAATATTAGGTAAATACGGGTAAAACTATCGAATAATATGGTTGCATCAAATACCCCCACACTTAGATCTTGCTCATCCTCGAGAAAGGATAGATAAAATCAAACTTAAACTAAATAAATAAAATAACTATGACTAATCTCTGAATCTCCCATTAATGTCTAAAAGTACATGCATTATAAACAAGAATACAATCAAGAAGGATAAAGAATATAAATTTTCATGAATTTATTTACATACGAACTTCAAAACTCAATTAATCATTGGGATTTAAATGAAATCTATGCTATGTCAAAGTGATAGGTCCTCTCATTGATATACACTCCAACACTCATGTGTTTAGGATTTATGTGTTTAAATCTCTCAAATTCAATCAATGAATATGTTCTAGCATAAGCTTGCTCTTCTATCTCATCTTCATTACTAAAATATTACAAGCAATGCATGAATGAAAATGTCTTACTTTTTGGTTGTAATGAGGCTAAGGTTAAGGTGAGGTAAAAGAAAGGAAAAGAAAAGGCCAAAGGAAGTAGAACATTCTAAAAAAAAATGATTTTTTGAAACAAGATATCCCATCAAAGCATAATTTTCCATCTTTAAGCACCAATACTTAACTTCTTTTGATTTCAAGCTCCGTCAATATAAAATTTGAAGAATACAATGGAATACTTTTCTTTTTCTTTCACCTTTGGCAACTTTGCCTATTCTTTTCATCTAGCATCACTTTTTTTTCTTTTTATATAATTTCCAACCATAATCCCACGTGATATCAACAAGTATATGCTCTACTAATCCTTGACCAGGGGAAAGGGAAAACATATAAAAAGTTAAGGCTTACACATGGGTAAAGCAAAGAAAAGATAAACAAGCTCAAAAGGGGCTCACGAAGGATGATACTCTTTAGATTGGCTTTTTGGCTCAAATGGTTAAAGTTCCTAATGCATTTATCATCTTCATGTATATATGTAACGTGAATGTAATCTCAACAAGATATAAAACAAGTTCTAGAGATACATATCATTGAAAGAATGCACAGTCAAAGATTATAATTTTGAAGGCTCTAAAGCTTGCATTGGTGCAACACTATAAAGTCAACATGATATATTTTTAAAGTCAATCCCTAGACTAATTAAACTTTAAGACTTTTATGAACACTCATTCATTCGATTTATAATTGCATCTATCTCAACTAATTCTTATATATAATACTCATTTTCTCATAAACCAATGGGAGTTCAAAAGATAAAACTTAAACTTGTTTTTTTGTTTTTTTGTCCAAAATTCTCTCAATACCCCCACACTTTAAGAAGGATATAAAGATTACTGAAAAAAGAAACATAAAAATTTCATTTATAAGATTATTTGTTAAAGGCACTTGGTTCTTATGAGTGATATTACCTGGTCTTTGGCATTTTTCATATGATTTGCAAAAGTGATATACATCCTTAAAAATAGAAGGCCAATAGAGACCACTTTCAAGTACCTTGTGGGTCGTTTTTTTCCCTCCAAAATTCCCATCATAAGAATGAGAATGAAAAAAAGTGAGAATGGAATGGAATTCATCTTGTGGTACACATCTTCTAACTATTTGATCAGCATAAAATTTTCACAGATAAGGAGTGTTCCAAAAATAACATTTAGCATCAGCTCGTAACTTGTCTTTTTGGGATTTAGACAAACTTGGAGGGAATTGTTTGGTGACTAAATAGTTTACCAAATCAGCATACCATGGTCTCGTAGAGAAATGTAACACATACAACTGCTCATCGGAGAATGTCTCTCTTATTGTTTCGGTTTGTATATCCTTTGTCCTTAGTCGGCTCAAGTGATCAGCCACATGGTTTTCGACACCCTTTTTGTCTTTGATCTCAAGATCAAATTCTTGTAAAAGTAAGATCCACCTAATCAATTTTGGTTTGGACTCATTTTTCTTCAAAAGATATCTCAAAGTTGTGTGGTCAGTAAAAACAACGACTTTTATCCCAAGTAAATATGACCTGAATTTTTCTAATGAAACACCACTGCAAAAAGTTCATCTTCAGTTGTATGGTGATTGCATACAAAAAGATCTCATACGAGGGAGATATGATTTTTCTAAGACAACCTATAAATTATGCCAACAGACAGGTTTTATGAAGAAATAAGTCCAACTTACTTAAATGTAAATTGTTTACTTTGGAAAGGACTATTTTTATATTTTTTGAAAGAATACAAAGGGATGGGAGGGATTTGAGGATTACAGTTTCCTATCAAATAAAAAGAAAGAGAGAAAGAAAGAAAAAAAAACAGCCAGAAAGAAGAACACAACTCCACCCTTTTCT
>Ga0307510_10008999_pt1 | contig 11891 bp, 8 predicted proteins | sample 12_EM_MG_FD_207224 | JGI IMG/M metagenome (GOLD analysis project Ga0307510, IMG submission 207224) | Populus trichocarpa ectomycorrhiza microbial communities from riparian zone in the Pacific Northwest, United States - 12_EM | ecosystem: Host-associated > Plants > Roots > Unclassified | place...
AGAAAGCTGCAAAGGTCACTAGGAGGATTGTGAAACTGGACTAACCCTTTGAGTGTTCACATTACCATGATTGACAAGCCTATCAGCACGATTGCTCTTTGTTAATTAGTGCTCGAATTTGATGGATGAGATTGCTGTTGATATGTACCTCATTCCTTTCCTTCTTGATCAAGTCAATCAATGACTTTGAGTCCACCTTTAGGCTCCAACATGAGACCACGGTACCCCATTGGCCATTCATTTGCAAGTCCCCATTTGTCCTCCCACAACTCTGCACAAACAGATGTGCATGTTCCATCATTACCAGCAATTCCATACTGGAACCTGCCTGGCTGTGTCAAAACACATTTGGTCTGTTTTCAAACAACAGGTGCACCTTCCTAATCTTTTCATGGTATGAGCTCCTATTGAAATAAACAGTGGAATTTTAACAGTATTAATTTTGCATAGCTCACCACATGGGGGTTTTCATTGTACCCACCGTACACCCGCAACAACAACAACAACAACAAATAGGCCAATTCACGAACGTTTGGAGAGGCTCACGGGGCTAGACTGTTATTTCACATGTTTCTCTTTGTCCTTGTGCAGGCCTTGCAACATATTTGGGAAGGGTCTTCTTGGTACTGCAAGATCAAGCTTGTTTCTATCTGTGTATTGTTCATCTGCCTGGTTAGTATTCATTCCTCTATTGTATTATACATTGCTGTGGTATATTGTCGATCTTGTTGTCTTTTTTATGTTTTTGGGTATGGCGTTCTATTTTAGCTTTAAGAAAACAGCACACCTTGCCTATCAAGTAACTTGCAGGTCATGCTGCGTTAAAATCACTTCGGCACTTAACCATTTAGTGATTGTTTGGTAGCGTGGTGGCTGCCACACCTCCAATGAAAGTACCAATGGTTGGACTTTTAGAGGTGTAGATGGCAGTATAGCGATATATATATAAGGTGTAGGTAGCATGCATGATTGAAAATTAGACCATGCAACCAAGCTGCCTTGAGCTGACTTTTTGGCGCCTTTGTGACACAGTTCAAGCTTTTGTTTCGTGATCTGAACCTTATTTGAATGTTACTGCTATTATTCTAGCACACATTCTGACAGCACGGTGAGACATGAGAACAAATATTATACATGTTTGTGCATCATGCAAGAAACAAAATGAAGTCTGGCAGCTAAATAGAAGGGGGGGGATCCAGATTTGATATTAACATTGCCGGGGTGCTATTGTTGGTGTTCAATGACGTTTATCCCAGTAACCTGTTTTGACTGAAATTTGTCGAGAAAAACCAGCTTTTGTAACTATTTTTCTTTTTGTGGTCATCAGGATGTGGACGTGTCTGCTCTTTAGAATTTTCAGGTGGTGTAACATTCCGATGGTGGCAATAGGGACGGTACAGGACTTCTCGAAATATTTAATTAATTAGGGAGATTTACAGACGTTTTCTTTTGTTCTGAAATCTCGCTTGTGATCCTGCACAGTTGCCAACTGGCCTGGCCCTAGCTATTGAAAAGAAAAGCAGGCGGATTGAAATATCTCTTTACTGTTTCGCAAGGGCAGTTGAAAGCTTCTTTATCTGCACGCGAGATGCCGGATATTTGCCAGAGTCTCTGAATTTGAAGAGAGCTGATGTGGTGATTTTCAGCATCTCAACAGCTATAATAATGCATTGCTATGAGCAGGAAAGGGAAGTGTTCCGGTCCAAGTACCTTAATGTTCTTGATTGGGTATTTGGCGTGCCTCGCCCCCCTGGTGACACATCACCCCGCAAGGATGGGTTGAAAGCAAGCTGACAGACCTCTCCGTCTTTATTAGATAGAAGAATTTTTACAATTGAACTCGCCTCACAGAAGCGCAGAGCAATTATTTGCACCACGTAATTTATTGAAAAAAGGAGCGGGCAGATTAGTTTCACATATGAGCATGCGCTACTAAACAGAGTACTATATTTCTTGATTCATAAATTCTCGGGTTCGGTGTAATTTCCCCCCTTGTAATATGCATAGATGTTTGTTAACTGAGCAATCCAGGCAGTCGCTGAACTGTTTCCAGTGTAAAAGACTAGAATGTCATGTGAACAATTAATGATAGCATTTTAATACTGCTTAATGCAAATCGTTACGTTTAGGCTCTTTTTTGTTTTAAGACATTTGGTTCCATGACAGTGACGAACAGAAATTCATCTCTCGGATTCAATTTATATCATATTGATGATAATACACAGACAATAATCATTGAAGCAAAAGCCTTTTATTTTATTTTTTTTTCTTTCCACACATTTCACTAACTCAAAACACTCAAAAAAGAAAAACCCCAAATCCCCCAAACGAAAACCCTAATCTGAGAAAACAAACAGGCATCTCAAACCTCATCTTCGTGAAGAAGCATATTAGGAATCCCTTTATTGACCGGAAACTTTCTCCCAGTCTCAGGACAAACCAAAGCCCCTTCTTCGAGGTGAAGCTCCAAAAGCGCGTGGTGCAACTTCCTTAAAAGTTCCTCAGACTCCAGCATCGACGAATCGGCCTCCTCAGGAAGCTCGGTGTAGCCCATGGTTCGTGCGGCATCGACAAGGGCTTTCCACTCGAGCTTTGGGAACATGTTTCTGAGGAAATCGGGATTGAAGTCCACTTGCTTTTCGACCACTTGATCTACCTCGATTCTTAGAGGGAAGCCGTTCGCAACTCCCTTGATATTGGAGGATAGCATGTTGTGAGTAAATAGCCTCATGTCTGATATCTCCCTGCCTCTCAAGTCTCAACAATAGCAGCAAGCCAGCAACAGAGCAGAGGGAGAAAATTGGGTCTGTTGTGTTGTTGGAAGAAGGAAAGAGATTCTTCCTTTTCTTTTCCAAAAGGCGAAAACGGCCTCGCTAAGTTGAGGACTAGCTAGGGTGATCTAAATGCCTGGTTATTGGGCCTACGAGGCAAGTTTTGTTTGCATACGTGTAATTATGTCTCCACGCAGTCAAGCAGTGTGGGTTTTTTTAAAAAAAAACAAAAAACTAAGCACAATAATTATTATTTTTGGTAAAATAGTGCAACAAAAAAAATATTTAAAAAACTAACATACTAGATCCAGCAACATAAGATTTGTAACTTGAATCACATTCTTTTATCTGTAACTCAAGAATCACAAATATTAATTGGGATACTTGATTCATAAATATTATCCATGGCTTAACTGAGAGACTCACTTCAGAAAAGTTTTTTCTACCATTAACTTCTTGTCCATAAAAACCATAATAAGATATATATTAATCAACATTAACAATTATAATCAATTTTCTAGTATAAAAATACAATTCACACATAACATATTCAATCATAAATAACAAAAATAGACTAATGATTAACATAACATAATATTTTATTAAAATTAAATAACTATACATTTATTTATATTTTTCATAATATATAATAACATGTAATTATATTTAATAATAACAAAATTTATATTAATCAACATTGACAATTATAAGTTAGTATTTAAAATGTCATTAATTCTAATAATCAAATAATTTAAAATAATCATACTTGAAGAAATAATAAACACTAAAAAATTTATCTTTTTTTTTTTCTATACATGCTTTACATAGTTTTCAGTATAGATATGCAAGCATAGCTCCCTATCTATAATTAAAAATAATCTAAAAATCTTTAAGCAATGTCAGAAAAAACAATGGTACTGTATTATATATTACCAACGATATTAGTGAAAATAATACCTCTAAACATATATAATATATTAATCACTATATGTCTATCTAATAAAATTACATAATACAGTGTGGCCATCAATCACATTTCGACGAAGCAAATCTAAAATACATAACATAATCATACGTGGATTCTGCAAAACACAAAATTCTCGCTTGTACAAATTTTCATTTGAAACTAGCCCTCAAACCCCTTGTGTGAGCTTATCCAAAGCCCTTCACTCTGATATGAACAACCACCACCTGTACAAAGCATAACCATAAACGGCGGTGTAAACAACCAATCTGAGAGGAGAAATCCAAAGCCTGCACAGAAATCAAATCCCATTACGAATATCATTCAGCAAAAACTCTTCTTTTTTTGTTGTCATTTTTTAAACTGTGCAACAACGCCTTATCCCGAGCCGGTGTATTATGCAAGCCCTAACGTCATCTTTGTAGCCAGTGTCCAAGCCATCATGAATTCATGATACACGGATTGTTCAACCATATTCAAGTGACTAAGATTTGGATTCATAGACAGGAAGATAAAAACATGCATAAATGTCTTTTTTAATTACTACCAACATTCAGGGACGCTAATTAGTAACAACTTTAATTTTTCAACACTAAAAAATCCAAACACAACAATAATTTGACCTTGAAGAAGTTAAAAGAACTAATGAATAAATCAGCTAGGAAATTAAGCAAGAAATTAACTAACCAACCTGAAGCCAGATCTTAGAGCAAGAGCCAGCTTATCTTGTTCACTAACAAAAGAAAACCACCTGGAGTAATCTCTATCAAAATAATCCCAATCAGGTAAAAGCACTCCAGCAATCCCGAGCACACCCAATACATAAGTTACAATCACTTTCTTGAAAGAAAGTGTCCATATCCCTACTACCACCATAACCACAGCCAACCACACCAATGAGGTCCTTAGAGCTGCGTCATTAGCCATGGAGAATAAGATAGAGAGAAAGTAATAATAATGGCTACAACATACTGAATTTAGATTCAGGAAAAACTTGAAGAGTGCTTTTTTTTTTTTTTTGGAAAACTTGAAGAAGTTTGTTGCGTTATAAATGCCACGTTAACTTCAATGGAGGTTCATTTAATGTGGGCAGTTGAACATGTGCTCGAGCTCTTTTGATATTACTGTAGAAGTAATTTTTTAAAAATTATATTAAAATAATATTTTTTTATGTTTTAAAATTTATTTTTAACCGAACACAATATGTAAAAACATTAAAAAAGTAATTAAAAAAAATAAAAATATTTTTGCACAGCAAAAACAAATTATGCTAATGTATAAATAATTTAGAGCTTATTTGGTATTGTGGCAATGATTGTTTTTTAAAATATTTTTTTATTTAAAAATATATTGAATTTTTTTAAAAAAATTTATTTTTAACATAGTATATTAAAATAAAAAAAATAATTGAAAGTAAAAAAATAAAAAAAAAATATTTTTTTTCAAAAACATATTGAAATGTAAAAACAAGCTTAGCTTTGAGCCTTATAACCGTGGGCTAATTCAATCTTGCATTACTGGATCTTATCCGGTTGGGGTTCGGAAGCGGACTGGAGTGGAACCCGATCCAAGCATTGCGATCAGCGGGGCTTATAACGACGTCGGAGCAACCATTTTCCCAAATGCCAAAAATATAGTTTTGAAACAATTAAGCAGCAGCACTTTTCACTGATTTGTTTTGCATTCGAAACAAGGAAATAGACAAGGCGGCAAAGAGCAAATGTAGGTTCAAAACTGCTAATTAGCAGCAATTCTTTTAACCTTAACGTTTGCCTTACTCGTATACTTTGCAAATTTGTGTTCAATTTCATGTGACTTGAATTACAAAAGAAAATGATTCATTAATTTATGCTCTGGTTTTATCCTTTTTTTTTTTTTTTTAATTAACGTTTCAGGGTCAAGCTAACAAATTGCATGCGGTCTTTGATCCAGGTTGGATTGAAATAATATTTTTTTAATTTTTTAAAATTTATTTTTAATATTAATATATCAAAATATAATCTCAAATCATAAAAAAAAAATTTAAAGTAAAAAAATAAAAAAAATTAAAATACTTTTTAAATGCAAATACAAAAACACTCTAGCATTCCAAAAAATTAAAAAGAGCTCGTGGAAAGAAGAAATGTGAATCAAGAGAAAGAAAAAAGACTTGTGACAAATTATAGTATTCCATCATTTTTGTCATTATTTTTCTGTTACAGACCATACGTGGCACTATTTGGTAATTTAATTAAAACGATATGCATCACTTTACATTATGCGTTTTGATTACATTTAAACTCTTTACATCTGTCTCTAACTATCATCTTAATTTCCCCAAATCGATTTTCTTCTCCTTCTCTATCTGTTGCTCGAATTCTCTTCCCAAATTAAACTTGTGACAGTCTAATCCAAATTATCGAATTTCCTTGTGGTCGATCAGCTCCCTCCTTTCAACTTCTCTTCTTTTGAATTCTCCGACTGATATTTTCTTTGAATTTATGTATTTTCTTTTTAATATGGAAATAAAATGAAATTCGATACATGCTTGAGACACTTTTCTTTTTTACCTTGTATTTTCTTGTGTTTTCTCCGTTTCTAATGCTTTTGGGAAGCCTAAAAACTATTTTTTTATTTAAAATTATTTTTTAAAAAAATTGTTCTAATATGATGATATAAAAAATAAATTTAAAAAACAATTTAAAAAATAACTACCAGAAAATAAATCAAGTTTTTGGACTTGTGCTCTACTAATTAAAAATGAGAGATATATCCTTGCACCCACTTTCCACTTGTAAAGCAGCACAGCCTGCCAAACCCACTCTTGGTTAGGTGACCATAAGAGAGGCCCAATGCCATCCCAATTGTTGTAGATTGCTATGAACATATGAGTGTGTTTTATAAGTTTGTTACGAGCAATTTGCTCGTTCTTTATGGAAATATTACAAGGTGAAGGTTTGGTCAATTATATAGCCACTAACATAAGAATCTAATGTTCCGTGGCTTAATGACTCCAATGAATAGAAGAAATTTGAGTTTTAATAAATCTAAGATGCACCCGTACAAAAGGATTTATATTGATTTGAATGTTTGAGAAACAAGAACAGTGTCCATGTTCAGGATTGAAGGCAGATATTGGTTTCGTGGCAGTAGAAAAATATTATTTCGAAATTGAGATCTCATTTAGCTATCAACCAGATCATGTTTTACTTTGCTTTCTATTAAAGCCCTTATGCAGTACCCTGCGTATGTGAACGCACATACAAAGTCTACGTGCCTGAGAGAACCATGGATGTTTTTATTCTGGGGATAGTATAATGGGATCTTTGCTTGCATCGATGATGTTCTAGCAGAAAACTTGAATGGTGGTGATCTGACAGCAGATGCAGGCCCTCATTTGTATTAAAATAATGCTCTTGATAGAACTTGAAATCAGATTAAGAAATTTGTGGGTGTGTGTACGTATGTAATGGAGGGTGAGGTGGGATCAAAACACAGGAGATTGGTTGTTGCTGGGTCTGAGATGTTTATTTTTGCCTTCCAAGAGAGTTTGTGTTCTTTATATTTCAGACAGACAAAAGAATCAGGGGTTGTGTTTTTCCCCTCATGGCATGCAAGCACCTCGTGTTTTTTATGTGTTCTGTCATCTTCATTGCCATTCTTTGCTTGCTAGAAGTAGATAAGTAATCAAGTTAATTAACCTTGAATTTACTAGTAATCTTTTTCCTCAATTCCCTCCCTAGCATCTCGCTCTATCCGACACACACCAACCCTGAGTTGTTTGTGTGATGTCATTGTTAGCAAGTTGAACCAACATAAGAAGCGTAAGCGTATGGTAAACAATTGAAGAGTAAGAATCAAATGTTTGCGGCATTAAAAAAAAACAGTTTGAGCTGAAGTGCTGAATTCACCTTGCCTTACATACATGCTGCACTTTGCATGAATTTCATGATCTTGTTGATATTTGGTTGTACCAGTTGAGAAATAGCCAGTACCAAGAACTGTTACATGATTATAAAATATTTAAAATACTTGAAGAGGATTCTAGTCTTGCTATTTGCATTTCTTAATGGAAATTGAGGAAATTTGATCACCAAATCTTTGAAGAATATTTTTGTGCAGGAATTCTGCAGATCAGGGGTTTCGTATGCCATTGAACGGATGATCTATCAAAAGAAAGTGTTTTGACTACTTGCATGAAAGATATTTTGTAGGCATGCGACATTTTGATCTCTACTGCTGCAATCTAATAACAGATTCCTCCATGGATCACATGAAGCTTGTGCTGCACAGCATTTTGTATTTACTCAGCAATGATTCTGATGTGGATGGTTTTTCCATTATCACTGAGGGTTTGAATTTCAAAAGCGGTTATATATATATAGGGAAGAATTTTGAAGCACGAAAATTGACCGGAAAAGTTCCTCTTTTTTTTTTTCTTTTTTTTCCGATAACGCATAGAGATCTCTATTAGCAGTAAAATTGAGGGTCCGAATTTAGTCGTAAGTAAGCCAGGATTCTACACGATAACGCTCTGATTGTTAAAAAAAAAAGGCAAATTAGGATTTACCATCGCAGTATAATGCTGGTGTCCGATTGGTTAAACGGGGGCATTCAATTATGTGTCCAGATGTGGTATGTGTCTCACTCTCAGTCAACCTAAGAAAAAGTTGGTAACATTTTTTATTTGAATGGTTAATGACAAGAAGCAAGAGCAAAGATTGTGTATATATAGCAAGCCTTGGTTTTGGTGAGAGTACTAGAGAGAAGCAACCAAAGTAGAGAAAAGAGAAGTTCAATAAGAAGATGGGGAGGTCTCCCTGTTGCGATGAGAATGGCCTCAAAAAAGGACCATGGACTCCTGAAGAAGACGAAAAGCTTGTTGATCACATCAAAAAACATGGTCAGGGAAGTTGGAGAGCTCTCCCAAAGCTTGCAGGTCCGAATTATAATACCTCTCTGTCACATACAAAAAAAATAAAGACAGAAATAGGTGTTCAGTTGTTTTTCTCTTTGCAGGTCTTAATAGATGTGGCAAGAGCTGTAGGTTAAGGTGGACAAATTACTTGAGACCTGATATAAAGAGAGGCAAATTCTCTCAAGATGAAGAGCAAACGATTCTACATCTTCATTCAATTCATGGAAACAAGTAATTCTACGCATTACCTTCTGCTGCTGCTTTGAATTATCAGCTATATTTTTAAAACTCCTTTAACTACTTGGATTAATTATCAGAAACACTAGCATGACTAATTTGTTGTTGCATACCAGATGGTCAGCTATTGCTACCCATCTACCAGGCCGGACGGACAATGAAATTAAGAATTTCTGGAACACCCATTTGAAGAAGAAGCTGATTCAAATGGGTTTTGATCCAATGACCCACCAACCATTAACTGACTTCTTTGCTAGCTTGCCTCAGCTCATGGCCCTCGCTAACCTGAGAGAACCAATGGAGCATCATCCATTAGATGAACATGCCATGGGATTGCAAGCAGAAGCTCTACAGTTAGCTAAGCTTCAGTATTTACAGTGTCTTCTCCAGTCAGCAGCTTCATTAATCCCCTCCGCCAACTCTTATGACCAAAACGGCATTACAGACCTGGAAGTTCTCAATCTGTTGAATTCAATTCCACCCATAAAAGAAAACCCAGTACTAAATTCATCAGAACTTGAGAATCAAGGCTCATATCACTTTGGAAATGCTACCTCTCAACTACTCCACCATCCAAGTTTATTGTCTCAATTGTCTGCCCCACAAGTCCCTTTCAGTTATCAACCATCTTTGAATACTGAGATGGGTCAAGCTCCATTTTTAACTACAATTCTCAGCCAGGGAGATAGAAACCCATCTGATTCTTCATGGGTGCTTCCTTCTCCTACGCTTGCTCCTCAAGCTGCAACCGAGACTTCCAGAAGCAATCCAGGTGATGCTAGCAGCATTACTTCTAGCTATGGTGGAGTAACTTCTTGGCCCGAGCTTCTTTTTGAAGGTCCTATTATGCATGATATTTCCTAGTTAATTATACTGTCTGATGAGAGGTTTGGATTTGTATCACCATGTTTTTTCTGATATTCTAGCCATCCATCTTTTACATGTACCATGTATAAGCACCAGTAGCACAACACGCATGCATTTGCATGTACTCATGCGTAAAATTGTGCATGTACAAAAAGACTTGTGTAAAAGCGTATTATGTACATGTTGTTTTATAAAACAAAAAAGAAAATAATAAAAAAAGAAGTCAATCTGAGTTATTTAACTAGAAGGAGCAATTTTGAAAAGTTTTTGAAATTTAATTTTCAACTAATCAAATAGTAAAAGATGAAATTAAAAAAAAAACAAAAAAAATGATAGAAAAAACAAAAAAGCAATTTTAAGTAAAAAAAAACTCTCAGCCCGCACGGGTGAATTCGCCAAACCTATGAGTAAAATTATGAAATCAAGATAAGCTAACAAAAAAAAATATGAAATCTAATTTTTTAAAACCAAAGTTGAATTATGATGAAAAAAAAGTCTATAAAAAAATTGGTATCAACCATTGTTAGTTTATAAAACCCATGTCTTGGATCATTTGATTGGAAGCACCAAATATGAAAAAATCACGAATGTTAATTTTTAAAATTTCAAATATTGAATGATGAAATAGAAGAAACAATCACCGAAAATGAAAAAAAAAAACAATAATTAAAAGCTAAAAAAAGATGTGAGTCTCTCGGGTTAAGCAATCAAATCCATGAGTCGGTCATGAGATCAGGATAACCATATAAAAAAAAACCCATAAAATCTATTTAAAAAAAATTAATATAGAGTAATGAGCTCGGAAAAAAAATAAGTTAAAAAAATTATCTGAACTTATGCTAGCTTATAAAACTATGTTTAGAATATTTGATTGAAAGCATATGTATAAGAGAAGACAAACATGAATTTTTTGAGACCAATACTTAAATATTCTTAATTAAAAGGATTGAACTGAAATTTTAAATGTCAACCATAAATATTCTAGGGAGGATAAAGAAAAGAAAAAAAAAGAAATGGCTTGAGATACTTGTTTTCAGTGTGTTTCCATTTGCCAGCAGTTTAAAAAAGAAATGAAAAGAAAGGAGCCATTTTTTATCTATTTTCCCCGCCTTGATTTATGACTGAGATTGACGTTTATTTACTTCGTAATATTTTTGTATTTGTGTTTCCTCAGGAGCAGATAGAAGAAATTATATAGGCCACCAACAAGCAGAGCCACTTGATATCAGGAACCGGTTGAAATCGTAATTTTTAAGAATTTAAAAAAATAATTAATTTTTTTATATTTTTATATTTTTTATTTTAGTGTGTTGATATCAAAAATATTTATTTTTAAATAATAATATAAAAAAATAATATTTTAATATAATTCTAAACTTAAAATCCTTTAAACACCACTTGCAACTAAAATTCCAAACATTCTTCTATTCAAGTAGACGGGTGGTCTCATGAGCCTATAACTGGGTAGCGCGCAGGGAGGTCTTCCCAAAAAAATACCTGGGGAAGATTGTCAAGGACATTGAAAATCTTCCTCGTAAGAGGGGAAAAGGAATGAAAGTCAAGATTCATATCAATTAAGACCCAGTGCAAATAAGAACATCCAATAGAGATCAAACGAAAATATCAATGAAGAAATGGGTGCGGTAGATTTGAATTAGCAAAGGTCCCCGGAAATACAGGGATTAAAGTAATAGTAAAATCTCAATTTCCTTGTTGAGCAGTTAAGACTTGATTTCTTTTCCATCAAGAATTGACTCCAATTATCATAAATTAATTATTTTATTACGTCTTTATAATGAAGCCACTTACCACAATTACAAATGGCAATGATCCAGTGGACTTTATAACTTGTACTTAAGCTCAATTTATGATTATTTCTATTCGGGTTAACCCGTAAAATACACGATTCAAGTTATAAAACCGGGATAATCTCATAAAAACAAATTAAAATAAATCATGAAGTATAATTCTTAATCAACTCTATGTTGAAGGATTAAATTGAAAAAATTTCAATTAAAAAAAACTATAGTCAACTAGGTAAGTTCGCTAAACCCACAAATTAAATCATGAGACCGAAATAACTTCATAGAAAATAAACCAAAATAAATCATGAAACATAATTTTCAATCAACTCAATATTGAATAATGAAATTGT
>Ga0307510_10009000_pt1 | contig 11890 bp, 12 predicted proteins | sample 12_EM_MG_FD_207224 | JGI IMG/M metagenome (GOLD analysis project Ga0307510, IMG submission 207224) | Populus trichocarpa ectomycorrhiza microbial communities from riparian zone in the Pacific Northwest, United States - 12_EM | ecosystem: Host-associated > Plants > Roots > Unclassified | place...
GAGTCGATGGCACAGCTCCGATTTCAAAAAGACGTCACGGTGACCCTTGTTCCAATGGTGAGGCATCTACCAACCGGAAAGAAGAGACTTACCGTGTGGAAATCTCAATTTGTCGACGAATCGGTGCCAATGTCAACAGAGGACTCGGGCTCTGCGGCCGCGATGGCCGCGATCGCAGCAAGGGAAACACTTTCGATCAGGTTTAAGCCAGACGAGATTATCCAGTACCAGAAACCTAAGCTAGGTCCGGTCCGGTCCGGCATCTTCTACGTGCCAAGGGCGTCCAATCAAGAGGCCTTCGATTCTTTTATTGTGGACAACGGAGTCCTATATATATTCCAAATCACGATTGCAGATTGGCATACAATCAAAGGAGGGCTATTGGACTTCTATTCACAGCAATCACTCCAGACGATATTGCAAGGCAAAGAGTGGTGCTTTATCTTCGTTATCCCCCCCGGGGGGGTGATCGAGTGCCCTGAATCAAGCGATGACAGGTTGAAAAAAGAGTTTTGGAATAAGGTGAAGCTGTTTTCAGCGGAGTTCGACCCCAAGAAAGAAGGGGGTAGCCCAGGCTCTGGCTCTGGCTAGCGTCTTGTCGTTATTTATCATACTGGAGTAGGAATGTAAGATCAACAGAGCAGACGAAGCCCAAATGTACCCTACCCAGTTGTTCGCATAAATAGCAGGATATGTTCCGGGACCAGCCGTCAAATACGATACAAATTTGACCATCACATTACATTGTCAGACCAGGTACGTTCGTTGATTTGGTGCGATGCCAGCCTTCAGTGTCTTGTGCGACGGCGGTGTATTAGACTGGGCTGTAGTCAATGCTCCCCACACGGATTGGAATGTTGTGTAGTCAGGTCTCTTTTGAACCAGGCAACGTGGCCCGGGGTGTATTTGTTGTGCTTGTTGGCAGACGGAAGGGAGGATCTCCTCCTCCCAAGGTGGGTCCCCCCCAAGGGCTCAAGCTCAAGTGTCGTGTCTTTTGTCTTCGAAAAAGCATCTCTCACAGCGGTAACTGCGGCCCAACTTGAAGATGAGGATGGGTGGACCGACACTGCGTTGCGCGTCATTCAGGCGACACAAGTTGTCCGCATCCTTGAGCGCGTGCCGTAGATGTGACCGTTTTATACGTTCCTACGAGGTCGACTTATCTGCGGAAACCTAGTGAACAACACTGTCCCCCCGTGAGACTACGTGGATCAAGTAACGGGTCAGGCCAACACACAGACCAGATCAGCATTGAGCCTCAAACGCGTGAACCTACTAGAAAACGAGAGTTTATACGGTACACGCACTACGTACTAGCCGCTACGCTCGTACCCTCGGAAACAGGCTCGGGCATTATCGTCTGGTTGCTCACCGCAGTATCCTTCGCCGGTATCGGCGGAGCGTACTCTGCCACATCCCCTTTGCCCTGCTCTATGCTGTCCATCCCTGCGTCTGGGACTCCCCCAGCGAGTGCTGATGGATCGCCATTCGGCGAATCGGCCACGGGCTCTTGTCGCTCCTCCTCTATCTGGGTGGGCGTGGGCGAAGGAGTGGCATGAATAGGCACCGATATTGGCGACTTCGGTAGCTCGCGGTGCTTCTCCACAGGGAGCGGCGTTGGCGAGAGAAGCACCGGGGCCTGTTTGTATCCCGCTTGCTTTTCCTGCGCCGGCGCCGGTGCAGAAGTGGGAGTAGCCGTGGGCGGGAGAGTAGCGCTCCGCGAAAGCATGCCCTTGAGGCGATCGTTCGAGAAGAGCGAGGGCCGTTTTGTCAGTGTTGGAGCGGCAACGCGCGGTGAACCTAGCGGGACGTTGTTAGGAGGCAGTGGCAGTGGCGACGACGGTGCATTCGTAGGATTCACTGGTCGTGGAGACGAGGGATCGGTACCGACTCGTTTGTCTGCCACGAGCGTCTCTAGCACAGCAGTGGGTATGCCAGGAGCTTTTAGCGCCGAGAACTTCTCGTGTAGATATCGGGCGTCTGTGAGAAGCCTGTGTTGGGAAATTGAGTGCCCCATTGGGCGGGCCGAGTATGAGGGCGAACTCACCGCTCTTTTGCATCAAGAGTTGGGAGCTCAATCTTGGTGTACTCCTCGGAAAGCCTGTGGTTGATCGCTGCAAAGACCTCCGACATTACGTACTAGACGGCAATGTCTGTGAGTAGCATGCGAGTGCCGGATTAGTGTAGCTACGTACTTCTACCACCGTATTGGCAAGGTAGCGTGACAGCACTTTGTGTAACGTAACCGTCTCCTTTACCAGCAGTTCCATGTACTCGTTGACCCCAGGCTTCGCTGGAGGGGCATTCCATTTGATGGCGTTAAGGCTCTTGATATGCGCAGCAAGACGGTCGCCCATGATCGCAATCAGTTTGGCATGGATTTCATTTTGATGCTCCTGGTAGTCGCGCTTGAGCTTGTCGAACTCGACTAACATGACCGCTTGCTTCGGGGAGAGGTGGCGCCGAAATGTCTCGCGAATATATGGGATGATGGCGATCACAATCGAGAGCGACTGCGAAGCTAGCGCGAGGTGCTTGGCGGTGATGTTCTTAAGGCCGGCGGAGCGCATCGCGCCAGCGCCGAGTACGACTTGACATGTCCGGGAGTTGAAGGCTTTTAGGAACTCGACGATACGCGACATCGTGTCCGTCGTGAGAAGGCTGAGGTTTACGATCACTTTGACATAATCGGCAAGGAGGAGGAGTGTATCCTGAGTCGCAGAAACGGTGAAGTAGCTTCGCTCCTCGATGCGAAGGTGTTTCCTGGGCTGTGTGGAAGAGGCACCGTTTGTTCGCGAGGTCGTGCGCGGAGAGGGCGTTTGAGGCGAGGACGGTCGGCCATCCGACCTGGATGCTTGTGATGGAGGTGACGGTGGTTGTAATGGTGTAGGTACAGATGTCGGTGCAGCAACTGCCGTCTCGACTTTTAGGATAAACTCGCGTGGGTCATGCACTGCTGCGTCCAGGACAAAATTGACGACCTGCTGGAACGAAGCCGGAACCTCTGCTTGACTCCACTGCTCGTCTTCGACCAGCTTGGCGGACTGGTTGATACGAGATTGGTGGAACGCCTGCAGGAATGATTTGGCCTATCAAGCGAGTCAACCAGCGCTCTTTTGGAGACATGACTTTCACATACCTGGCTGACGACCACGCCGCGAAGGCCGACAATCATTCGCTTGCAGGTAACCTCACAACGCACCACGAAGCTCCAGCACTCATTGAACACTTCGACGAACTCGAGTAGAGCTAGCTTGGCGTGTTGTTCCGCTCGCGTAGACAGTATTTTGGACATCAAGACGTTTGCGGACTCCACGGCAGAGGAAAGTGTGTCGAATAGAGAATCTTGCATTTCCGTGAGCTCTAACGATAATGGTGGTGGTCTAAGCGAGGACGAATGAGTAACCAGTTGCAACGTATGTCCTGACAACGAACCGGGTACCCTTGGTGACTTGGGTGATGTTGTCGTCCAGTGTCTGAAGACCCTCGATGCAGTTCAAAAAGCTCTGCAGGATGGAACGAAGCAACGCCTGGAACTCTTGGTGTGTCATGGAGCGCAACGAATTTATCCAACTGAAGATAGCAATGAACAATGACACACATGGTGGATTCAGATAACTGACCTCGAAGAGCCTGATTCCTTCTGTGGGTCCTCTCCAGGGTTAAACGCGGGTATATGCTATGATGTGAAACGCCCTCAGCCCACGCCAGGTCTAATGGCAATAGGAATACCTGCTGTACTAAGCCTTGTACTTCGCCAAGCACAACGCCTCTCCATTCTGCAATGCCCTCCTTCAAATTCTTGGTCCTTACGAGACCTTGTATCAAAGGGCGCAATCTATCGCGAACGTCCGTCTGGTCACTTGAAGACGAATCGGCCCTATTTATCCGTTCAAGTAGATCGATCTTCAGAGTGGCCACAAGGTCTGAGGTAAGTGACGACGTGATCTCTTGAGTGAGCGTCTGCAACTGGCTTGGTAGCGCCGCGAAAGCTTTGAGCCTCGACAACGGTATCTCGAGCTCTGCCCCAACCGAGAGAGACATCTCTTCTCCTGACTCTACCTCCTCCTCTTCATCGTCCAGAGGTTCTTCCTCTGCAACAGAGGGCAGCTCGGAAGCCTGCAGCGAAGGCACCAGAAGAGAAGCTGGCCCCGGCGCGGACGGGCCGTCCCACATCGCCTGGAGGTCATCAACGCCATCAAGCGCTTCGCCCCAGTGTCCATCATCGACCAGCCCACGCACGATCCCAACGGTCTCAATGACTCCGCTGACAGCTCGTACAACTGACTGCACCTCCCTCAGATGGGCGAGCCGTATCTCGCGCTGGACGCCACGCAGCCCACGCCGCGCGCCGTGTTCGCTAACGTGGCCCAGCTGTGCGCGCAAACCCTGCACGCGTTTGAGGCAACGCGCGGACTCCTCCTGGAGATCTTGAAGATTGGAGAGCGCGGCAAAGAAGGGTGTCGCGCGATACGCAATCTCGTGTACGAGGTGCTGTTCAATTGTGTCAGCGTGATGAGAGAGCTTCTCGAGGAGGGGAAGAGTGTGGGCTAAAGCCGATGGGTCATGAGGAGTCATGGGAGATGTCGGACGAGAGGGAGAAGGGTGAGATGAAGAAGATGTTGAAGTTGAGGGCACTTCGGCGACGGCATCGAACGTGCGGGGGTCTCCCAGGTCAAAGGGGGGTTTGAAGAATATCTCTGGGACGGACGAAAGCGGTGGAAGTGATTTGGGAGGGAGTGGTGTACGTTGAGAATCCGTTTCGTTAAAAGCAACGGTCGTCGAGGATTCCTCGAGCTGCGCAGAACCAGCACGGCCAAATTCTGTGTTGCGTTGGAAGGCTCCCCATTCTGGTTCGATGGCGCTGAGATAGGAATTGAAGTCTTTCCGACGTACGCGAGGAAGTTCTACGCGTGGCGCAGGAGGGACTGCAGCGTGAGCCTTTGGCGGCGCGGATTTCTTGCGAGGGTTGTTGACAACCGTGGAAATAGCTGCAAAGGCGCCAGGATCTGGTTCACAACATACGCTATGCACCAACAGATGGTGGACGTACCATGGAAACCATGCTTTGCGCTACTCCATTGCGACGGAACAGCGCCCAGTTGTAAGGTGGCAGTGGATGATGACGCCCCGTATATGTCAACTTTAGGTGTTGAGGAAAAGTAATCGCCACGCGCCTCCGTGGCCTCGGAAACGCTACCTGGGCCTGGGCGACGTGAAGTCGGATCCCAGTTGAAACGATACGCGCTTGGCCGCGCAGTGGGAAGGTCTGGAAGGGGTACCACTGGGCTAGCCGGACGGGATGGACTCGAAGTGTATTCAGACATGTCGAGGTTGGTGAGAGAATCCTCCTCGTCTTCACTTGTGACTGCGGAGAGGGCTAGCGTAAGCAACTGTGGTTTGTCCAATCGCCTCCAGGGATAAGCCGAATAACCCTACGGGGATACCTTTACCAATGCCGTCTTCGTCGTCGTTAGCAGCGGGAAAGCTTTCAGTTGAGTTTGACGGCGCCGTCGAAGTGATTATGTAACTACACACTATTTCAAACCAGAACTCATTCTATGGCCACGACGACGACGTCCCAACGCCCGCTGCTTTCAGTGCCACTGCCCTTGGCGAAACTATTTTCTTACTTCCCGTTGAAGACTTATCCCCCTTCGACACCAACCAAATCTCCTATCGTTAACCCACTCCTCTGGGTTTGTCCACCGCCTTCCTTCGCACTAGGCAAAGAAAGTGCTCTCAGCGCCGACATAGAGTGTCTTAAATGGCAAGCCCACATAGCGCTCAGAGGTCTTCACGACATTTCCGTTAGATGGGACGTTTCACAGGAAGGCGCCCTCAACGGACGTCTACCGAACTTGCAAATACCATCCGAACGGACGAATAACCCGGACGGCGTGTTACTAGCGGCAGAGGACATCCCGACATGGATAGATGGAAAAGTCGGAGCACTTGATGATTTGGAAGGCTACAAAGATGTCCAGTCGAGAGACGAAAGCCATGCCTGGATTGCACTCCTTGAAGGCGATGTCCACGCTGCCCTTGTAAGCCTCCCTCAATCTCATTCACGCCTTAGCGTTCATCGAAGCCTCGGACTACTGTAGGCCTTGGCCAAGCCACCACCTTCCTTCTTTTATCATTCAGTTCTCCAACTTCCACCGTCCACCTCTCAACGACCCGTCGAAACCATTCTCACGCCCCCACCAGGGCCGCTCTCTGGCTTCTCCTCTCTACTACCCCCTTATGGCGTGCGTGTCTCGCCGAGCGCCATCGCTGCACGGTACCGCGATGCAATCACCGCTCTCTCCGAGTGCTTGGGGCAATACGAATGGTTCCTCGGCTCGCCGTACGTAACACGTCTTCCGCCCTACGCCCGTAAATGCTGACCTTGGGTGGGGCGGCAGTGGGCCTACCGCGCTAGATGCGGCTGCCTTTGCGTACCTCCACATCCTCCTGCATGCTGAGGACGACTTGCGGATAGAGGTGGCGCGTCGAGTCAATCTCATCCACTGGGAACAACGCATCCACGAGCGAGTCTGCGCTGCGTTTGTGCCTTACAGAGTTTCGCGTTGAACCTTGTCCGCTTTTCTGGATTTATAACTGGCTTGCCGTAATTGATTCGTGCGCAATATAACCGATCCGCCCTTACCCTGTGTTAGCTTTCCATTCTGACCAGACGTGGTTTCTGATGGGCCATGAATTATGTGGCATGAACCCCGAACGGAACCCCCGTGTCGGGACTTTTCCAGAAACAGCTGACTATTTTCTGTGAATGTTAGGTACAGTAATCCCTTTGCGGTTACCAACACCAGTATGGAAGTTCTCGAACCTAGAATGAGATACGGTGCGGACATGGTGCGCTTGGCCCAACTCCTCCCCTATCACACAAGCCAGTCAGACCCGATTGTAAGGATGCAACTTAAGGCCTATCTTGATACGCCCTTGTGGCCCTTACGAGTCGATTCCTACCCAAGCTGTGGAACGATCTTCGTCACATACGATCTTACGCCCTCTCACTCAGACCCACGATCAGTCACCCAGCTACTTGTTCAACCTCACGCGGCACACCCCCACGCATCACCAGCCAGTCCCCACTTACCATTACTGCATGCAATTTAGGGGCGGAAGCTTCGTGCCCCTCAACGTTGCGCTGCTTTCCCACGCTAGGTGAGAGAGATCACGTTTCTGCCTAGCAGCCATCCACCATAACCTGAGGAAAACGCTGATGTTGACATGGGGCACGCGCGTCGTGTGTGTGTGTTCCTGCGTACGATTGTGATCCATATCAGCAGTGGCGACGCCAACAACGCACAGCGAAGGCATTGTGACATCACCGAGATCCCCGCCGCTCTCTGTCCCCCATCGTGTCCTAAAGGTAGCCCCCAGCACAGCTCACCCACAAACGATATGTGCCCCTTTGATGAGGATAAGCCTATTTCCATCGCCGCTGTTGCTGGTGGCGGTGGCATCAGTCCGTTGCCTGTGTTCACCATCGGGTTGCTCGCACTGCTCTGGGTGTGGGTTCTTGACGAGGCGATGCTATCGGCTCGGCTCCGCAAGAGGACATCCGGGATGGCAGGGAGGAAGGGCGGGTGTCGATGTCGATGTCGGTGTCGGGTGTGTACGCTGCGGGTACAAGCGCAGGGCCAACCCCTCCATGACGTTCGCGATGCGGCGTGAGAATTGCTATTATGAAATGGCCAAGGGCGGGCAGGGGCCGACAAGCACCGACTGGCAGGGGCTGTAGGCCATAGGGCCATAGGGTGCTGATTTGTGTTCTTTGCGCCTTCTGCTGTTTCGCCGACATTCTTTTTCTTTCTTTCTTACGATCGGACCGGAATTTAAGGGTACATTTTAATCCACATTGCACCACTCCAGTACTGTCCTGTACCACACCACGAACACGTATCGCTCGATTTGGGACGAGGCCGGTGACAAATCCATCATGAGGCGAGCTTCTCGATCCTTCGTTGCGAGTAGACCTCCGGTGCGCTAAATCAGAAAGATGAACCGCCATTCCCACATCGCGCTCGCTAAAACGGCCGAGATAAGCCGTCTGCTAGCCACAAGCACCTAATCTGGAAGAAAAACTCGGGGCCATTGAGGCCTCAATCGCGTGGAATGGAGATCTTGTCGGCCTTCATGGCTTCGGAAAGACAATGGGAGATTATGGATGCCATAATCCCTGCCTCGGCAGTTCTCGTGTCACCCCAGATACGATTAGTGTAGTACTGTATGTTGGCAGTTGTGCCAAGCTGTGTGAACTACACGAGTATCAATACAGTGATGATACGGAGATTGACTGAGCGGAACAGAACCAAGGGTCCAAGGGACCTAAAACCATGAGCGGAGATTGAAGATGGAATACTGATTAGGCAACGCGATGATCGACCTGATTCAGTTGAGTAAAAACTCACCAAACACACACCGCACCAATCAAAAAGTCACAACGGGAACGACCAAAATCGTGTATTGTCAGACGGGTCCCTTCATTTCAATCTCTGGCATCCCCGTACAGTAATAAATTACACTCACGTCGCCCAGGGCTTTGACATTGACAGCTTTTACAACCACAATTATGGGTGGCGGGGAACCATACAGTAGTACCGTGCGGTCCTGTGCAGTACAAGGGGAAACCGGCAGTTGATTCTTACCGTACGTATCGTTTTGCAGCAACTTGGCGTGATCGCCCTTTCCAACCCAGCTGAAACATTCTGGAAATGCATTGTACGGAGACACAGGTACAATGGGCCCGCAGTCGTATAAAGCCACGTCCTGCAGCATGTCAGTGCACTTACAGCCTGGTTGCTCCCCCTTTCCCCCGTTCTCGGTCTTCCCCTCCTCTTTCACATCCTTGCGCAGGATCGCATTAGTCTTCCAATCTTCACCTGACTTGACACATTCTTTTTGTTCTTTCTGTACAACCCAAGACCCAAAGCAACCGATCATGCATTTCTCACAACTCGTGTTTTCCCTCACCTTCGTCGCGACGGCGGTCACGGCCGGTCCCGTGAATCATCGCGCGGCGTTCACGCTGCAGAACGGGAAAGATGCGCAGGCGCTCAACCAGAAGTTCCTGAACCTGACGGCGGACTCACCGTGCACGTCCGGAGAATCGGCGTGTGTCGAAGACCAGTTCGCGCAGTGCGTCAACGGCAAGTTCCAGCTCACCCCCTGTGCGGCCACGCAGCAATGCGTCGCGCTGCCCCTCGTGAACAAACCCGGAACGAGGTACGCACCACCGTACTCCACAAGCCCCGCGTCTTTTTTGCTGATATTGTTTTTGGGACACAGCACCACATGTGACACCAAGACAGATGCAGAGGCTCGTATCACGAACACTGGTGCCACGGGTGGTCTCCTCGGTGAGCCCGCCGTGAAAGGGCGCGACGTGGAAAAGCGCGAACCTCAGGCAAGGTCCGTCGCATGCATCTTTGAATTTCTTGCCTCCCCACGCACGAGCTCACACGCGCACCTACCAGTTCCACCGCACCTCCAGCCTGCGGATCCAAGGGCAAGCGCGCCCTGAGAACCCCGCGCGCCCCAAGCCTCCTCCTCAAACGCATCGCGCAAACGGACCTAGGCCAAGTCGCACAAAGCTGGCAAGACCTGTGCGTGCAGAGCGGCGGAACGCGCGACCCCAACAACGACCCGTGCGTCCAGCTCGCAGGTGTAAAGGGCATCAACGCGCTGCTCGCCAACGCGGATGCCTGTGCGCAGCAGGAGAACGCGGACGCGATGATCGACTTTGCCAAGCAGCCTGGGATCAACAACAAGCAGGCGTTGATCGATAACGCGATCGCGTACCGCAAGCACCCTCGCAACGCGCTCAACATCGGCGGCACCGTCCCCTCGACCCTCTTCTGCCAAAATGCGCCGCGCAATCCCGAGCTCAAGGGCGTCGTCAATGCCCAGCTTGATGGCGTCGACCCTGGCTTGTTTGGCTCCCCGAATACTGGCGTCGTTGCCTTTGGTGCTCGTAAGTCATGATCCCCCCCCCGAGGGGGAACCAAATGCGGAATATAAGGCTGATTGCTTGACTCACCCCTCATAGCCGGCACCTGCCCTTTTGGCCAAAAAGCTGACGTGTCAACCTGCACATGCAATTAAATATGCGAAGCGTTCTTTGAAGTACTTACGATACAACAGCGGAGCGAACAAATGACAAGAAAAAAGGAAGAACAAGAAGTTAACGCCATCGACGTAATAACCGACTGTTCGTGCTGATTTTTGGGAACTGAGCGCATCTTCGGGGTTATTTTTTGTTTTTGATCTGTAGTTGTAGCTGTTGTACTACCCGAGTGTGAAAATACAATCAATTTGGGCAAGGTCGTAATATTGACGTCCGTGTGATTCTTCTTTGAGAGGATCATGGTTGCCACGATTAGACACGTGTCATGGTAGGCCAACTCGAAGCCACAGTTTGAAAGTGTTGTCTTAGGCTTAGGGACTCCACGACACCAGGAGAACCTCACAGTAACGGTTTAGCTCAAGATTTTTGATGAACAACCCTACAGTGGCAAATAATCAAATACAGTGCATGTCGGAGTGGGATACAGTTATAAGCTACGAAAGGGGAGTTATGGGAGGGGAACGAATCATTTTTCTTTCCGACGCATATGGCCCGAAGCGAAACGTCATTCAGGTCCTGCGTGGCGCAACTTAGCATCGTGCGCACGCCAGAACACGCACCTGACCCCGCGCATGTGCGTGCTCAACCTTAATACGGGAGGCGCCGCCCCGCCCGAGTCTTACACCACATGCATTACCGTGCATGCCGACCCAGTCAGGGGTCACGGCATAATAATTGATGTCACCCAAAAGTGATGGAAGGAAAAGCGTCGACGACCAGGTCGTTCTGGAATGTTCCGTAACAATTGTGAGTACTGTGAGAGTCCCTGACGCAGTACACCGGTATCAAACTGCGCAGCACATACATAGGTTAAAATAGGAGTCACGGGGAGCCTTAGCGCTAAGCAGACATCAAGGCGGGGGACCCTTTAAGTTGCTGCGGCTGTTGCGGAAGACTTTTGGGGGGCGATGTCGGAGGCTGTTCTCGTTGGCGATTCGCTTTTCGGTCCGATCTTGGGCGGGGCCATCATCTTGGGACAGGGATTACGACCGGGGACACGATAAGCGCCAAGTAAAGGCAACAAGCTACAAGCTCGGCGGGCTGTTCGTTTGATCCTTCGATCAACCGAAGAGCGACAACAGACGGTCACGGGGTTGAGCGTCTGCCGAAATGGCATGCGTTATATACGCCTGAGCTGAGCTAAGTCGCTGTCCATGTGTTCGATTCAATGGGCCGGGGTTGGCCCAATAAGTCACATGTCCGTGATGATGGGGTGCAAACTAGCCCTCAACCCGGTGGATGCAAATGGGGGGCGAAGGCGCCGCCGCAGTAGCGAGATGGGGAAGTCGCCGGAAACGTCCGGTAGGTTGGGGGGTGTGTTGGGTTGAAAAGAAGCGCGAGCTCGGCACTGAATAAGGTAGATCGGCAGGGTGACGAGGGGATCTTTTGTTTGGTTGACACAGGAAAATGGCGTGACCTGGCGCCAGTATTTGGGGCGATGGATGACATGGACCGGTTGGGTGGAGATGATAGACAGAAACGGGTTAGAGAAGTCACATTACGGTGTGACTTGACGCAGGGGTGGGGGGCGCAGCGCGGGAATCAAGCACGCAAAATCGGCCGAATTATGTTATTGCACGGGAGAGAGTCGGGATTGCGACAGTTGTCGAACGTCGAACGAAAACGAACGGGTATGTGATGGGAATGGAGGTGGCTGTGACAGTGAAAGGGGGTAAAAATATATATATATATTTATGGATGTATGTATGGGGTGCGTTCAGAACACGCAGTTTGGGCGTTGCGCCGGGTTAAGAA
>Ga0307510_10009001_pt1 | contig 11889 bp, 6 predicted proteins | sample 12_EM_MG_FD_207224 | JGI IMG/M metagenome (GOLD analysis project Ga0307510, IMG submission 207224) | Populus trichocarpa ectomycorrhiza microbial communities from riparian zone in the Pacific Northwest, United States - 12_EM | ecosystem: Host-associated > Plants > Roots > Unclassified | place...
CCATCGGCCGAGCTGGCGCCGTCGGCACGGCCTTCGATGTCAAGCAGAGGCCGCGCACAGTCGGCACCCTCGCTGCGGCCGAGGTGAATCTCGTAACCCTCGATCGCGGCGCCCGTTGCGCAATGTGTGCCGCCGACGAGCGTGGTCGATTTGTCGGCGCTCATGATCGTCGTGATGTCGAGCAGACCCAGGCCTTCGACCGTGCCAGCGCGGCCATCGACGCCATCGGGATCGGCGATGGTTCGGCCAAGCATTTGATAGCCGCCGCATAGCCCGAGCACGTGGCCGCCACGGCGTACATGCGCCTTGATGTCGATGTCCCAGCCTTGCGCTCGTAAGAAGGCGAGATCGCCAATCGTGGACTTGCTGCCGGGGAGAATCACGATTTCGGCATCGGCAGGAATCGGCTCGCCGGGCCTGACGAAGACCAATTTGACGTTGGGCTCCATCCCCAACGGATCGAGATCGTCGAAATTGGCGATGCGGGCGAGAATCGGCACCGCAATGATCCGCGTGGACGAAGAACCATGCGCGCGATCGAGATCGACGGCATCCTCTGCCGGCAGCCATGCCACCTGCGGCAACCACGGCACGACGCCGACCGAGGGCCAGCCCGTGAGGCGCGTGATCGCGGCCAGTCCCTGGTCGAACAATCCAACATCGCCGCGAAACTTGTTGATGATGAAGCCGTGGATTCGCGCAATCTCGTCCGGCTCGAGAACGAGATGCGTGCCGGCAAGACTGGCGATAACGCCGCCGCGATCGATGTCCCCGAGCATCACCACGGGCACGTCGGCTGCCCCGGCAAATCCCATGTTGGCGATGTCGCCGGCGCGAAGGTTGATCTCCGCCGGGCTGCCGGCGCCTTCGACCAGCATAATATCCGCCTCGCGGGCGAGGCAGGCAAAACTCTCCAGCACCGCGGGCAGCAACGTGGCTTTCTTGTCCAGATAGTTTTTTGCGCGCAGCGTGCCCCAGCGTTTGCCCTGCACGATGATTTGCGCGCCGGTGTCGGTCTCCGGCTTCAACAGCACCGGGTTCATGTGCACGCTGGGCGGCACCCTCGCCGCCCTCGCCTGCACGGCCTGGGCGCGGCCGATCTCGCCGCCCTCGACGGCCACCGCTGCATTGTTCGACATGTTCTGCGGCTTGAACGGCGCCACCCTCAGACCACGCCGTACCAGCACACGGGCGAGCCCGGCGACAATCGTCGACTTGCCGGCATTGGAGCCGGTGGCCTGGATCATCAGCGCGGGTGTCGGCCGCTCCATCAGAATTCGATGCCCTTCTGGGCCTTCACGCCGGCGCGGAACGGATGCTTCACGAGCGTCATTTCGGTGACGAGATCGGCCATCTCGATCAGTTCCGGCTTGGCATTGCGGCCGGTGATGACGACATGCTTGTCGGCGGGTTTTTCCTCGCGCAGGAACGTCAGGACGTCGTTGATGTCGAGATAATCGTAGCGCAGCACGATGTTGAGTTCGTCCAGCAGCACCATGCGATGGCGGTCATCGCGAATGAGTTCCTTGGCGCGTTCCCAGCCCTTGGTCACAGCGGCGATATCGCGCTCGCGATCCTGGGTTTCCCAGGTGAAGCCTTCGCCCATGATGTGCAACGTCACCAATTCAGGGAATTTCGCCAGCAGCTTCGCCTCGCCGGTATCCCACGCCGGCGATTTGGTGAATTGCACGACCGCAACAGGATATCCGTGGCCGATATGCCGAAACACCATACCGAGCGCAGCCGATGTCTTGCCCTTGCCGGTGCCGGTGTTGACGATCAGGAGGCCCTTTTCGCCGGTCTTGGTCGCCATGATCTTGTCGCGCGCCGCCTTGTGCTTTCGCGCCTTCTCCCGGTGCCGTTCATTCTCGGCCGTATCTGCTTCAGTCGGGATTCCGGTCATGCGATTTCTTTCTGCGCGTTCGGAGAAAGTTCGGCGATCAGGTCGGCAGCGCGGTTGGAGCGCGGGGTCCATAGCCCGCGCCGGATCGCCTCGGCAAAACGGTCGGCGGTTTCGCGCAGCGCCGCCGGGTTGGCGGCTTGCATGAAATCTCGCACGCGCTCGTCTTCCAAATAGGAGGCAAACAATTGATCGAAATGGTGGTTAGAGACCGCTTCGGTCGACGCTGCGAAACCAAACAGATAATCCACCGTGGCCGCGATCTCGAAGGCGCCCTTGTAGCCGTGGCGCATCACGCCGGCGATCCACTTCGGATTGGCAGCCCGGCCGCGCACCACCCGCGAGATTTCATGGCTGAGCGGCCGTGACAGCGGCGCTTGCGGCCGCGAGGTGTCGATATGGGCTATCCGCGGCGCACGCCCGCGCAGGGTCTGCACGGTTGCGGCCAGGCCGCCCATGAACTGGTAATAATCGTCGGAATCCAGAATATCGTGTTCGCGGTTGTCCTGGGTCTGCGCGACCAGATCGACGTCTTTGAGACGTTCGGCGAAATCGCTGCGCGCCCCCTCGCCTTCGGTGCCGCTGCCATAGGCGTAGCCGCCCCAGTCGAGATAGACATCGGCAAAGTCGACGCGCGAGTTCCAGCCCCCCTCGTCCATCAGGGCTTGCAGGCCCGCGCCGTAGGCGCCGGGCTTGGAACCGAATACCCGATATGAGGCCCGGCGTTGTGCAGCCTCGCTGTCCATCCCGTCGGCTTCGAGCGTCTCACGCCGGATACGAACGTTGGCGGCGATCGGATTGGCTTCGTCTGGTTCATCGAGCACGGCGATGGCGTTGACGGCGCTGCCGATGATGTCCATCTGCGTCGGAAAGGCGTCGCGGAACAGCCCGGAAATGCGAAAGGTAACATCCACCCTTGGACGCTTCAGTTCGCTGAGGGGCGTGATTGCGAAGCCGGTGACCCGGCCGGAAGTCTCCTCCCATAGCGGGCGGGCGCCGATCAGCGCGAGCGCCTGAGCGACGTCATCGCCGCCGGTGCGCATATTGGCCGTGCCCCAGGCCGACAATGCAATCGCGCGCGGCCATTCGCCGGCTTCCTGCCAGTAGCCCTCGACCAGACGTTCCGCGGCAAGCTGCCCGATCCGCCAGGCCGACGGGGTCGGCACCGCCCGCACATCGACCGCGAAGAAATTGCGCCCTGTCGGCAGCACATCCGGCCGGCCACGCGTCGGCGCACCGGACGGACCGGGACGGACGAACCGGCCGTCCAGCCCGCGGAGAAAGCCGTTAATCTCGTCTGCGCCGCAGGCGTCAATGGCGGGACGGAGTTTGGCGTTGATCCAGTCCAACACATCCCGCGTCCGCGCCCACGCGCCCTCGCACGGCCGTATGCCGGCGACCAAGTGGAGCGCGAGCAATTCGATCCGCTCGACAGTGTCCCCCGATGTGCGCCATGCCGCGGTGCTGACGCTGGCAAGCACCGCGGGACGCGATCCCTCAAACTCCGCAGCCAGGTCACGGGTCAACGGATCGAACGTGCCGAGGCCGAGATCCAGCGCCAGGGCTTGATGCAACGACGCATCTTGCGCCTTCAATTCCGAGCGTGGCAGCCGCGCGATCGACACGATCAGATCGTTGCGCCGGGCATCGGTGGGTACGCGGCCAAACACGTGGAGGCCGTCGCGGATCTGCATCTCCTTGAGGTCGCAGAGATGGGCATCGAGTGCGCGCAACGCCTCGTTCGTCGGCGTATCCCGCGTCACATTGACGTCCGCATCGAGCCTCTGCGCGCGCGCCAGCGATAGAATGTCTTCGGCAAGCACGGTGGCCCGCTTCGGATCGAGATCGGCGGCGAGCGCATATTCGTCAACCAGCGTTTCCAGCCGCGCGAGGTCGTCGTGCAGTTCGGCGCGGGTCATCGGTGGCGTCAAATGATCGATAATGACCGCGCTGGCGCGACGCTTGGCCTGAATGCCCTCGCCGGGATCGTTGACGATAAAGGGATAGAGATGCGGTAACGGTCCCAGCACGGCGTCCGGAAGACAATCCGCAGATAGACCGGTGCTTTTGCCGGGTAGCCATTCGAGATTGCCGTGCTTGCCGAGATGCATGACGGCGTGCAGGTCGAATTCGCGCCGAAGCCACAGGTAGAACGCCAAATAGTAATGCGGCGGCACCAGATCGGGATCGTGATAGGTACTTTTGGGGTCGATATTGTAACCACGCGCCGGCTGCACGCCGACAACGATATTGCCGAAGCGGTGCAGGCCGAGGCGAAATTCTCCCGCGATGACATGCGGGTCCTGCCGCGGTTTTCGCCATCGAGACTCAACGGCACGCTGCACGTTCTCAGGCAGAGTCGCGAACGCAGCCGCGTAATTCGCGAGCGGCCACGATACGCCGCCAGAACGTGACGCACGCCCATCGATTGCGTTGGTCGGGCCTTCCTGCAACAGGTCCATCATCGCGGCGGCGTCATCGGGCGCTTCGCCGGTGAGATAGCCTTCGCCGCGCATCGCGGCGAGCATGTCGATCAGGCTTTGCGGCGTATCGAGACCGACGCCGTTGGCGAGCCGTCCGTCGCGATTGGGATAATTCGCGAGTACAAGGGCAACACGGCGCGCAGGCGGTTCGGTCCGCCGCAGTCGCACCCAAGCCAGTGCGAGATCGGCGGTCGCATCGACGCGATCGGCTACCGGCTGGAATGTCGTCGGCGCGAATCCGGCCAGGCTCTCGCCATGCTCCTTGAACGCGATGGCGTTGGCAAAGATGCGGCCATCGACTTCCGGCAGCACGACATGCATGGCGAGATCACGCGGGTTGAGACCGCGCGTCGATGCCTCCCAACTCGCGCGCGATATGCCGGCCTGTGCCACCTGCAAAATCGGGCAATCGGATATCGAGAGGATGCCTGCATCGTCATTGGCGGTTGCCGTGGCAAACGCGGTAGCGTTGACAATAATATCGGGCGGATGCGCCAACACCGCCGCGCGCAGGAACGCCGCCGACCGTTCATCCTTCAGGCTCGTGACGAACAGGCATACTGCATTGAGGCCACGCGTCAGGAGCGCCGCCCGCAGCGCCTCGATTCCGGCGGTATCACCCCCTGCGACCAGCGCACGGTAGAAGATGACAATGGCAATAGGCCGCTCATCGTTCGCCGGCTCACCGCGCCAAAAGCCGGCCGATGGCATCGGCCTTGCCCGCGGCGGCGCCTCGCCATGTCCGATCAGATGCGCGGCGAAACGCAGCGCAAGCTCAGCATTCTCGACGCCGCCTTCGCTGCAGTAGCGCCACAGCGCATGGGTCTCGTCACTTCCGAGCGTGCCGCGCGCCGCCAGTGCAGCGTTCCAGTCCATCTCACCGGGTATACACGCGAACAGCGCCCCGCGGCGCAGCACATCGGCACGCAGGCTTTCGACGCCGTGCGGCCAGTAGCTTTCACCGCCGAGCATCCGGAGCACCACAATCCTGGCCTGGCGCAGCGTTCGCTCGACGTAGAGATCGACGGAAGCCGGATGCCCGAGCGCGAGCAGATTGGTCAGCCGCACGCTCGGAAAGTCGCCGGCCAGCGTCGCATAGGCGGCACCGAATGCGGCGAGATCGCTATCTGCCGCCGACAGCACGACGATGTCGGCGGGTTCCTGCCCGAGATCGCGGGCGACGTCGCCATCGTCGATACTGCCGCTGCTGTCGAGCTTCAGATGCATCTGCGTGGAGATCCTTTGCTATCCCTGCAGCGCCCGGCGGACAGCGTCGCCATCAAAACCCTTCAGCCCGATCACCACGAGACGTTCGGCCTGCTTCATGTCGGGACGCGCGAATGCGAGGTCAACTCGCCCCCCTACCCCCTGCACCACGATCGGCGCCGCCTTGTCGGCGATGCGGGCATGACCCTTGACGCGCAACACGCCGGTGAGATTCAGGGCGTTGCTGACGCGCGCGCGCATGGCATCGACGCTGGCGGCCGCGGACGGCATCACAACGATGCTGTCGAAATCGTCGTGGTCGTGCTCTTCTTCCTCGCCATGATGACCGGCCCGCGCCGCCATGTCGTCTTCGGCGGCGGCATTCAACCCGATCAGCACTGCCGGCGTCAGGTCGCCCTTTGAGCGCACGATGTTGACGCCGGGCCGCAACGCCGATTTGAGACGCACCTCGATATCGGCCAGCTTCGCCGGCGAAACCAGATCGCTCTTGGAGAGCACCACCAGATCGGCGCAGGCGAGCTGGTCTTCGAATACTTCCTCGATCGGATCGTCGTGATCCAGGGACTCATCGGCGGCCCGTTGCGCGGCAACAGCATCCTCATCGAGGGTGACGCGGCCTTCCGACAGCGCCCACGCATCAACCACGGTGACCACTCCGTCGACCGTGGCGCGGGTGCGAACCGCGGGCCAGTCGAATGCCTTCAAAAGTGGCTGGGGCAGCGCCAGACCGGAAGTCTCGATGACAATGGCATCCAGCGGACGGTCCCGCGCCAACAGCTTGTCCATGGTCGGGATGAAATCGTCGGCCACAGTACAGCAGATGCAACCGTTGGTCAGTTCAACGATATCGCCAGGCGCGCAGGCCTTTGCCGCGCATTCCTCGACCAGTCCTCCATCGAACCCGGCATCGCCGAATTCATTGACGATCACGGCGATCCGGCGGCCATCGGCCTGCCTCAGCAGCGAACGCAGCAACGTGGTCTTGCCGGCGCCGAGAAATCCAGTGAGCACAGTGACGGGGACACGGGACATTGCAAAATTCTCCTTAAGGCGAACGCTTCAGCCAGAGCGGAAGCCCGGCTGCGATGAACACGACATTGGGAACGGCGGCGGCGACGATCTGGTTCAGGCGCCCCTGCGCGTCGCGAAAACTGCGGCCGAGCGGCGTCTCGGGCACCAGGCCGAGGCCGACCTCGTTCGACACAAGTACAACAGGATATTTGGCCACGCCGAGAAATCGCGTGAGCCGACGCGCTTCCACTTCGGGATCGCGCTCCGCGAACATCAGGTTTGACAACCACAGGGTCAGGCAATCCACCAGCACGGCACGGCCACGGGTAGCCTCCCGGGTCAGCGCATCGACCAGCGCCAGCGGCTCCTCGACCGTAATCCAGCCGTCGCCACGCCGCTCACGATGATGGGTGATGCGAGACCGCATCTCGTCGTCACCTGCGATCGCGGTGGCGAGGTAGATCTGCGCAAGTCCGCTCTCTACGATCAATTGTTCGGCAAAGGCGGATTTGCCGGAGCGCGCGCCGCCCAGCACCAGCGTGGTCACTAGCGCCGTCATTTCGGCGCACTTCCGTCGTCCGGCGACCAGCGCATCGGCGGCACCCGCGCCACCATGCCCTTGCGCAGAACGTCAGCACGCTCGCGCCACGGCACCAGCCCGTAGTCGGACTTTTGGTAGGATTTCACGAACGACACCAGGGCCACGGTGCCGCTCTCGGTCTGCAGGTCGCCGAACAGGAAGGTGTAGCCGTCCGCGCTTGTCACCGCGACGGTGGCGGGCCGCTTGCAGACGCTGAGGCATTGCACCGGCCGCACCTGCACGTGGTCGGACGAACCGATCGCGGCCCTGACCGATTCAAGCATGTCCGGACCAACCACGGTACCGCTATCGGCGGTCTTGCAGGTAACGCAAACGCTTACGACGATGGGGCCGCTTGGCACCTTGGCGCGCGCAGCTTCAACCAACGCCAAGTCAGCGGAATCTCGGCCAGCGCTCTCGCGATCCATCACAGGCTCACATCACGGCCGTCAGGCCACGAGCTTTGTTGGGTCGCGCCGACGGCTCATCGCCATCGGCTCGCTCCCGTCCGGTGCACCCCGCCCCGACGACGCCTCCAAAGCACAGTTCGTGATGGCAGGTCTCCTGGCTTGCGGGTCGTTGCCATCAGCCGCCTTCCCGGGAATTCCCAGTGGCATCGGCTTGGGGCTCGTCGCTTACAGTTGCGGGGGCAGCGCCGGCATTGAGAGAACTCGCACCGGCTTCCCTTTTCACCTCCCACGAGGGAGGACCATCGCGGATGACGCTAACCGCAGGGGTAGCCGGGGTCAACCGGTGTTGGTTGCAGGACCGGCCCAGTTGGCCGTCATAGTGAGAATTGCAGCCGCAATCTTCGCCAGCCGATGACGACGCCGGTCAGGCTGAACACGAGCCCGAAACCACACAATATGACGACCAACGCGCTGCGTAATGTTGGACGAGCCGACAATATCGGAAAATCCATCGTATGCAGCGCGCTGTAGAACCAGCGATAGGCGCGCCGCGAAGGATCCAGTCGTTCCAGGATTGCGCCGCTCGCACCGTCGATGTGAAACCACACGCCACCGCATACCGACCGGTAGACCGGCGCATTCGGCATGGGCGCCGCGATCGCGTAATTGTCGTCGGCATGGACAATCACGGGAACGTTGCAACCGGACGCCACCCGTTCGACGAACGCGATTATCTCCCCGGGATCTAGAAACTCACGCTGAGGAGAAGAGCTGTTAACGCCAGAATCAAGGGAAACCAGGCGCTGCGCGTCGAGGCCGGTTCGGTCGCGTCTGTAGAATTTCCGATCGAGCACAAACCATTCAACTTCCCTGGCATGGGCGGAAATCGATTGCGCCCCATGCGCCGACATCCTCTCCCACGCAGGCGTGCCTGCGATCGCCGCCGTTTCTGCGGCGGAAAGCCTTCCGGTTGAAAATAGCCGGCCGTGGTCCATCGACAACCAGCCGCTGAAAATCCAGGTCAGCACGAAGGTCATGCATCCCAGCCCGAGCACATGATGCCACTTCTGCCAGCCCGAATAGGGTGAGACGATGCGCCAGCGCGCTATTTTCACCCTGAGGATGCCGAGTATCCCTCCGGAGATCGCAGCGATCAGGGCAACCAGGGACAGCGACCACACCGTAGCATCCCAGGCGCCATGGCTCCTGCGCAATAGTGTGGGATAGATCCAGTGCGTCACACTGCCCACGTAATTCCACGCACGTTCCCGGCGCGTGGTGTCGAGCACGACTTCGCCGGTGACCGAGGACACGTAAAGCTCGGTGCCCGCATTGTCATTGAGTGCGATGCGATACAGCGGGCGGTGACGATCGAACCCGTTCGGCACCGTCCACTGATCGTAATTCGCGAAATCGACGAGCGCTGCCTGCGACGTGTTCCGTCCACGCTGTCGCGCCGCTGCTTCGGCGATCATCAGTGCCGATGATGCGGACTTTATAGCGGCGTTGGTCAGATCATCAGCGCGAACCGCGCTGACGCCCGACCGGCCCGTCACAACATAAACCGGTCCGTCGCTTCGCCAAAGCAACCGGACGCGGGTCGCGTCCTTGATGCCACTGGCGTTGACGGCAGCGGGCGGATCGTAAGGTCCTTGGGACGGATCGATCGGCGTCAGCCCATCAATGCGTTTTGCCTCCGTCAGGCCCGGAAAGGGAACAAAATGCATCACGATGCCGGTTGAGAACCACATCGCAAACAAGAGAGAGAACGAAACGCCCAGCCAGCGATGAAGCAGAATGAGCGCGCGCATGGTGCCGGACTTCACCACTTGAACGCAGCGGACACCTCATAGGTGCGCGGTGCGCCAAGCAAAATCTGATCCGGATAGAACGGATCGCCCCAGATGGCGTATCTCTTGTCGGTCAAATTTCGCACCCGGAATGTCAACCGGGTCTGGTCGACGGCCTGGAAAACCGACTTCGGGATATCAACGAAAACATAGGCGTCTGCAACCGTATAGGCGTCGAGCGTGACCGTATTGGCGTCGGTATTGAAGCGGTTGCCGACGTGACGAACCGATGCCCCGAGTTCAACCGGCAATGCGGTCGCAAAGCGATAGGATGCACCGGCGTTGGCGACGATTCGCGGCACGTTCGGGGGTGTGTTGCCCGAGAACGATCCGCCGGCGAAAACATAATCCGCATAGCGCGCATCGACATAAGCGAAATTGCCCCAGAATTTCCATGCCGAGGTGGGGCGTATCGCCGCCGCGATCTCGATACCCCAGGATTGCTGCTGTCCCGCGATATTGAGCTGCATCCCGCCGGCTGCGGCGTAAACGTTCTTGCGCTGAATGTCGAAGGCGGCGAAGGACCACTCGGCCTTGCTGTCCCAGAACAACTGCTTGACCCCCGTTTCATAGGTGCGGGAGGTGGTCAGGTCCAGCGGCTGCAGTGCACCCAGCAGGAAGATGTTGTTGGCCGAGACGTCGGCACCGGTGGCGTATTGGCTATAGAAGGTCATGCCGGCGATAGCCTCCCAGGTATAGCCGAAGCGCCCGGTCACGGGGGTCCAGGACTTCGAGAATGGGAATCCGGCGCGCTCAACGCCTGCGACATTTTGGGAGCTGCGGTCGAGCCCGATATGCTCGACGCGCAAACCGCCGATCAGGGCAAAGGTTCGCGTGACCTTCAAGCGATCTTCCACCGCCAGCGATTCATTGTCGATCTTTGCCGTCTGCCGTTGTGTCGTCAGCAGGCCATAGGTGCCTCTGACGGGATCGACCAGCGAAACCTGATCGCTCGGAAAGTTAGCGGCGCCCGGCCGGACAAAATCGAGGTTGCTGGCCGCAAATGTCGTCACTAGCCGGTTGTCCATGCCGGCGATGTTCGAATTCCATGTCAGGTCGGTGATGTTTCCGAACAGCTTTTGATCGTGCGCGACGAAGAATCGTTCGCGGTCGACCCGGTTGTCGACGGCATTGAATGCCTCGACCTCATTATTGAACCATTCGCGCTTGGCACCGTAGCCGTACATCTGGCTTTTCAGCGAGACATCGTTGGTGAAGTTCATCTCGAACCCGCCCCGCAGCCAGAGTTCCTTGGCTTCGTTACGATTGTCGAGGACATTGTAATTCGTGGTGAACGTGCGCCGGTCGATCGTGACCGCACCCAGATTGGTGCCGTTGTAATTAGAGTCGTAATTCCCGGATACGATCCCGGTCGTTGCATTCGGCCCGCTGAACGCCGTGGGCACCAGCGGTGTGCCCCAATAGGGGCTGCCCTTGTCCTGCCTGTACTCGATCGCGCCCCAGATCTTGAAACTATCGGAAACGCGATAATTCAGTTGACCGGAGATGTTCAGGGTTTTCGTGTTGGTGTCGTCGGTAAAGCCATTGAGCGACGAACGGCTGACGTCGAAGCGATAATCCAGTCCCTGAACTGTGGTGCTGCCGCCGGAACCATACGAGCTACGGAACGAACCGAGCGAATCATAGGAAAAGAACGCCTCATTCCGGATCGGTCCGGTGGTTGGCTGCTTTGTCACAAGATTTATCGCACCGCCGGCCGCGCCTTCGCCTGACATCAACGATGCCGGTCCTTTAACAAACTCAACGCTTTCAAGATTGGCGGTGTCCATCACCCGCGACGTCATGTTCTGCGGGCCGATCTTGATGCCGTTGTAGAGCGTGTTGATCTGGCTGTTGGTGAACCCTCGCATCGAAAAGGCGGACGGTTCTGCGGGGTTATCGCCGGATGTCACGCCGACCGCGCCCTGAGCCGCCTCCGAAACGGTCCGATATCCTTGCTCCCTGATCGTGTGCTGATCGATCACCTCGACCGTCGCCGGTACCTCGCGCACGGTCAGCCCCAGCCGGGAAGCGCTTTCGGCCACGACGTTGGTATTGAGCGGTGAATGGACAACCTCGCCTCCACCTGAAGCCGGCGCTGGCGCAGGCACCGCAGTCTGGGTACGGGCGCGGCCAGCAACACGTCCGGCGCTACGACTGCGCTGCGTTCCGGACTCGGTTCGACGTACCGGCTTGCGCTGGGGCGGCGAGACGACGACAGGCCCGAGACTTTCAGGTCTTTTCTCTGCCTGCGGAGCACCCTGCGCCGTCACCGGAGCCGTGACGCCCGAAGCAAGGACAGCAACCAGGCCGAGCGGCGCTACGGACGAACGCAACCAGCGCTTGATCGTAACCCCGTGGCTTCTATTGGCGTAGCTCTGGCTGGAATGATGACACGCACAAGCATGGCGTGGCGCAAGATGACCAT
>Ga0307510_10009002_pt1 | contig 11888 bp, 7 predicted proteins | sample 12_EM_MG_FD_207224 | JGI IMG/M metagenome (GOLD analysis project Ga0307510, IMG submission 207224) | Populus trichocarpa ectomycorrhiza microbial communities from riparian zone in the Pacific Northwest, United States - 12_EM | ecosystem: Host-associated > Plants > Roots > Unclassified | place...
TATTTCAATCCTGCTTAGTATTTTTTTTTTTATGAATAAATATTTTTCATTAATGGAAAGCAATAGAAAGGGGTAGGCCCAGCGGTGTTTGTTGGATTTATCTTTCAAACTGGTGTTGCTGCACCTACTGGAGGGCAGGTGGGCCTGAGTTTCTTGCCACGTTCAGTGTCCCTCTCGCAGGAGGAGTTAAAGCGTCTCACTTTCCGAATATTTATTTATTATTATTTCTATCTTTACTGAAAGACAATTTCTGATGCTTTTACGTAAGCACTGACAGCTAAGTAGCCAATTCATGATGTCATAGTGTACTTCCCCTTCCATGGGGTATGTTAAATTCACTATGGATGGGTGGGTGTGTTTGTTTTAGCTTTTGTGGTTGAGTTTGAGGTTTGGTACAATCTATTTATACACAAAACTCAATCATAAAAGCTATTTTTTATTGTTTTTTTTTAATTTTTTTGGTGGGTTCCACACACAAAACTCCACCTCCACCTCCACCTCAAAAACAAACACCCTCTAAGGCTTTTATAGTGACCAAATATTTCTTCTCTCGCCTGGGAGGCGCGTTAATTTAAATGAATAAAAATGTAAATGAAAAAAATATGAATATATCCGAGTTAATTTAATTAACTTGTTATTTGGGATAATTTCAGAGAGAAAATATAAAAAATAGAAAGTTTAAGGTTTAATAGCTAATGTTAAATGATGTAATTCAAAAATTTAAAAAAAAACAAAGTTAAATCGGGTTAATTTTCAAAACTAGTATCTTTGATCATGAGACCAAGATGACCATAAAGAAAATTGAAAAAAATCTTTAATAATATTCTTAACTATCAAAAAATTAAAAAGAAACACAAGTAGTAATCAAAATAATTAGAACCGAATGAAAAAAAATAATAAGGGACTTAATCGAAAAATAGAATGAGAGAAAAAATTTGATAAAAAACAAATAAAATAAAATGTTGAAAGATAAAAACAAATTAAGAAAATGATAAAAAAAAAAGAGAGTAATTAAGCAAATGAGAACTAAATCTGAAAAAAAAATTAAATAAAATGTTGAGGGATAAAATTGAAAGAAAAAAAAACCAAGAAAAGGATAAAAACCCAATAATCAAGAGAATGAGTACCAAATTTAATATAAAAACAAAAAAAATCAAATGTAAATGGATGAATCGAAAAAAAAATAATCTAAAAAAGAATCCAAACAAAGAAAGACCAATAAAAAAATATCATAATTGAATTTTTTTCTCAATTTTTTTTTATCAAAATAATACCACTTTTACATTTTAGCTGAATAAAAAATCAAGCGATTAGCTAAGAAAAAAATCATGTTAACACCTATTGACTTTTTTGTTATTATTTTTTTTTATCAAAATAATGTTATTTTTACTTCATGCATAATAAAAAACCCGATTAACTCCGGTAACCCTAGTTATTCGACCCAACCTATAACCTGGAACATGATAGAAATATAATCTAGAACATGATAGAGGTCGACTCTCAGGGCAGGTTTTCATCTTATCTTAAGCGTGCGGCGAGTTTAGTGCAGTGTGCTTCTCCTTGGCTGCAGAAAAATCAGCAGGAGACCTATGGCAATAACTCCTCCAATCGGTCTCAAAGTAGAGGTCGTAATCGTTCTTGTGGTGGCCGGAGCCGCGGCTTCAATCGTGATTTGAATGGATCTTTAAGTACGGGCTTGAGTTCCCATCAGATGAGTGTGTGTCGCCAGCTCTACAATGAATTTAATCATACAACTCACGGGTCTCCACAAAAATTTTAATAATCAGTTCAGCAGGCTGCCAATTTTGTTTCTCACACCACCTCTACTGCTGCTAAGTTTAGTGTAGGTGTAATGGTGTAGTTGAACTGATCATATTCTATGTTTGCTTTTTAAAGATTATCAATTCAAGTTTTACAAACCTCAGGCCACTGAAGGTTTATATGGTTATTAACTTCAGGACCCATGAGATTAGTCGAGGTGCGCGCAAGCTGACCCAGATACCCATGCTAATTAAAAAAAAAGTTTAGTATAGGTGTAATTTGAGGGGTGTAGCTCAACTGATCAGATTTTGAGTTTGTTTTCTGGAAGTTACTAGATTAAGTCCGACAAATCTTAGAGCCACTGGAGATTTACATGGTCTTTAATTTCAAGACCCGTTAGATTAGTCGAGATACGCACAAGATGGCTCGAACCCACAAAAATAATAATAAAAAAATTTAGTGCATGTGTGTTTGTCCTCGGCTGCAGAAAAATCAGCAGTAGACCTATGGCAATAACTCCTCCAATCGGTCTCAAAGTAGAGGTCGTAATCGTTCTTCTGGTGGCAGGAGCCGCGGCTTCAGTTGTGATTTGAATGGATCATATAAGGTTAGCTAGCTAGTGCTAGCCGAGGTTGTAATAGTGTCCAAATGATTCTAAAAAATTGCTGTTTTAGATTTTTTCTTATTTTTCAATGTTCAGTAAAACATAGTTTGTGCTGGTAAGTCTGGAATTTCATCATGGCAAATATATATATATATATAAAATTAATTTTGAAGTTAGTATAAAATGATTATAAAGAGTTTATTGGATCTTATAACATGATTATTTTTTTGCTTGTGCGTTTAGTCTCACCATATAATAATATATCCCCATTCCTTTGTTTGCAAGATGCAAACTAACCCATTACACTCTATTTAACAATATCTTAGACTATACGCACAAGTACAAATGCAAGAAATTTTGTTGTTCATACGCACTATATAAAATATCTTCGTAATTATTTTACACAAACTTTAAAATTAATATTTTTTTCTTAGTTCAGCATGATAAAATTCCAACTTATCAGCATGAACTTTATTGGATTGAGTATCAAATCACCCAATTTTTTTTTTTAACGTGGGTGTCCGGGTCAGCTTGCGCATACTTCGACTAATCCCACGGGCCCAGAAATTAACGATCATGTAAACCTCTAGTGATCATCATATTAGCAACCACAAAGCTCGAATCTAAAACCACATAGAAAATAAACTTCTTAATCCGAAACTTTTACCACTGACCACCTACTAAAATGGTTCATATCACCCATCTTTAATATCATAAGTAAAATCATGTTTTGTAAATCATACTTTCAATAACAAGAAATCTTATTTAATAGAAAGTACATCGGCAAGATCCGGTCAAAAACTTCGTTGTAACTTGTTGATTTTTATTTTTTTATTATAACAACATCGTTTTAATTTTAAAAAAAATAGAATTAACCTCGACGACCCGATTGAAATCCAAAACCCATATTTTAAACCAGTCCGGATCTAAAATACATGATGTTGCGTCTAACGCTTGGTTGGAAACTAAGACACTGAAACTTAAGGAACAGTGAAGCAAATGATGTACCTACCTGCAAAAAGGGAACATGCAAGGATTAAAAAACATCCTATTCTAGATTAATTAGTCTTGTCTTAGTTTTATAGCAATGCTTCCTGTTCTAAAAGCTAATGTTGAGAAATTCACAAGGCTTCTGGTTCCCAGCCAGGTTATTAAGAATCCTCTTACAAATTTGGGAGAGAAAACATCAAGTTGTCGATATGGTTCATAAATTGTGCAGTCATCATAGATTGGGAAAGAAAGATTGATAATAAGAACATAACCTCGTATCAGTTACAGATCGTTTTTGGAAAGTGGGCTACAGGAACAAGACGAAGAGGTGATTTCTTACGAATAACTGGTGTAAACACCTCACTCATATCTAAATCCTCTGCGGTGATGCCTTCAGGAAACTCCCAGTCAAACCAATACAAGATATTAGCTAGAACATATTCAACTTCTACAACTGCAAACGCAATTCCAGGGCAACCCCTTCTGCCAGCACCAAAAGGAATGAATTGGTGGTTTTGGCCTTTAAAATCAACTGATTTATTTGCAAATCTCTCTGGGATAAACTCTTCAGGACTATCCCACAATTTGGGGTCACGTTGAATCGCCCACGCATTGATCAGCACTTTCAAATTGGCAGGGATGTGATAGCCTTCCAATTCAAGACTTGCAGATGTTCTCCGGCCAATAAAGAGAGGCGGATGTAACCTCAGAGTCTCTTTCACAATACACTTTAAGAAGTCCATTTGATCGATATCAATTTCTTCGACCTTGGATTTTTCTCCGACAACACCTCTTACTTCTTCTTGGACTTTCTTCATTGCACTTGGATTATTCACTAGTTCTGCCATTGCCCATTCCATGGTGGTTGCAGTAGTATCTGTTGCTCCAAGAAACATATCCTGTATTTAAAAAAGAATCAAGTTTCAGCAGAAAGTGAGCAATCACAGAAAAACACACACAGAGAGGAGAGAGGGAGAGACCATGAGGATTGCTTTGAGGTTGTCTCGACTGAGATCAATGTCGGTCATTCCATTCTTCTGAATACGAAGTAGAATATCTACCAAGTCTTTCTTATCAGATATGTCATCTTCAGTCCTGGAAACCAAATGTTCTTCAATCACTTGATCGAGAAAAGCATCAAGTGCTTTGGAAGTCCTCTTCAGTTTAGAAACTAAACCAGTAATAACATCCATCCAACCCAACAAGGGAAAGAAGTCTTTAAAGCAGAACTCTCCAATCAGGTCCATAGCCGTCCTCCACAATTCTCCCAGCTGCTGACCATCTACTTCTTCATATGTTCTTCCAAAAGCAGATCTAGATAGTATGTCATTAGAGATGGTTAAAAACGCCGCACCAAGATCAATGGCAACTTTACTGAGGCATGAAATCTGTATTTTCTCAACCATTTTCCCCACTTCTTCTTCCCTGGCGAATTGAAATGCCTGCACCCTTCTTTGGCTCAGGAGTTCAAGGACACATACTTTTTTCGCTTGTCTCCAATAGTTACCATAAGAACAAAATGCTATGTCACTGCTTCCATAAAAGAGAGCATCTCCAGCCCTTGTTTGAGGTTTATCCAAGAAAGCTTTGTCATGTGTCTTCAAGATCTCTTTGGCTGTCTCTGCTGAGGAAACAATGAGAGCAGGAGAACTGCCAAGGTGTAAGAGCATTAAAGGTCCATACTTCTCAGACAGGGTACGGAGTGACCTATGGGGGAGCCTGCCTACCTGGTGAAGATTTCCTATCATTGGCAGCTTCCATGGGGATGGAGGTAAGTTGAGCTTGTCTGTTTGAATGGACTTGATGAAATAAATGGTGCAGAAAGCCAGAAATGGAAGAACCAGGACAGTGAACAAGATTGTCCTATCCAATTCTAGCCAATACTGGTGCAAAAAAATCGAAGGATCCATTCTTTCTTCCTATAAAACTAACAAAACAGCAGCTTTTCCTGTATGATTGATCAGAAAATAGAACTGCCTGCCTCTTGAGATCTTTACACGTTTCTCCTATGGACTAAAAATTGATATGAAGATGGTAACAGTAACATGTATTTTACAGTTCACATTAGAGGAAGGGACTCCAACTAGACATTAAAATAGTAGACTTCAGGCAGCATGCATGATCTAGAAATTTAACAAATTCCCAATTGCTTGACCAGAGATGCACTAATCTGATTACAAAATATCATTTCCAGCTTGATAAATCAACTGATACTGGACCTAATATCATAAAGCCACTTCTAACTTGCCACCATCAACATTAAGAAATTCAAAACAGAGGCATGTACATCTGGACTCTGATATATGAAATAGATCTTAAGGTACATGATTCACGATGATGATTTTAGTTTGGTACGTAGTGATCTGGTACTTAGCATTCAAAAGTCAACGAAATAATTTATTTTTTTTATAAAAAAATGGGCCCTTCAAATAAAATATGATGAAGATCGTATCTTAATTACCTAGCTAATTTGTCTGTTCTGCAGGAGGACTAGCTAGCAACAGGGTATCTCAGACACAAGCTACCATGCTTTTTGCGCTCGTCGAGTGTTATGTCGCCACGTTAAAGAAGATTTTTTTTATAACAAGATTCATTTATTCTGGAATACCAGGCTTATTAAAAAAACAATCTTTCAATATAAATTTGTTTTTCCTTCACAAAAAAAACATATTAATAATTTTTTAAAAATTAATTTCAATTAACAAATACAATTTTAAATTTATAAATATTGAGGCTGTTAGAATCATAATATCGATGATGAAATTATCAATGAAAATTTTATTATTCTAAAAAAATCAGATTTCCTAATATTCTAAATGGAAACCTATAATTGATGCACGATTCAGAAGGTTTAAGGTTACTATTAACTTAAATATTTTATTATTATGTTAATTCAATTAATTTATTAATATTAACAAAAATTTTCTTTAACAAATTCTAGCTGCAAGGAAAAATTTGAATGGGATAAAGCTAATAATGTTATTGCAATGAAGGTTTGAGAGAATCACGCTGCAACTAGGTAAGATTGAAATCAAGATAAAATTTCTTAATCCTTTTATTTAATTTTATTTTTTATTTACTAACAGATAATTCATTTATTTATAGGTTGCATGATTTATTTTACGTGGAGCAAAAAAAGCTAAAAATATGTGAAAGAAAAAGAGCTTCCAGTCTGAAAGGCCGTAGTGGTGTGGAAGGATTTCAAACCGCCGTACGTCTTAGAGGTTGAGTGAGCAGCATATATTCAGCACGTGATGTCCAAACATTTCGTGCGATGATCACACTCCAGTGCGGAGAATCAGAATTGGTGTGTTCACGGTTTCGTCACCACATACATCGGTGGCTTCATTCCGTTCATTTTGCATGCAAAGCGGATGATAAAAAAAATTTAATTACATCCATTTTTTATTTTTTATAGATATTATCGTACGTAGGCAAGCGGCGTCAAGGGTCAAGGAGTTTTTACCTGGTTGTTTGGTTCAGAGTCACTAGGAGACTCGAGTGTACTAGTCTTATAAGAAATTATAGGATAAGGGACTAGTTGTGGTTATAAAAGGTATTAACACCCGTAATGAAATTTACCAAAGGTAAGTTGCATTGTGTGGTTTTCATATGGTTTAAAGTTTTTGATGAGTTTTTAACCGATTGTCAGTATATGGCTCATGTTAAGTATATACTCTTACAAATATATCTGATATTTTGAATTTATTATAGACTTGTATGCCCAGATAAATTATTATGAAAAAGAGACCATGTAGATGCTCTGACAAAGTTCACTTATCCTGGAAGGCGAAAGAGTTTTCCACAATTCGTATATTATGGTGAAAAATACATTTAAGATTGGTGAATATCTAAAAATAATTCTAAAAATTTTATAGTCAACTCCTGATATTTAAATAGCAGTCTACTTGTAGTTTGGATTGAAAGGAATTCTTATATTGTATTAGAAAACATTAATGGTACAACTTGAATCAATGCACTACGTATTATGTTTTAGGGGTGATAATATCTTTTTTTTTCATAATTAATCTTGTACCATGTAATCTTTGTAGACCAATCAATATTCCTAATGACTATAATACTTGATAAAGACTCTTTAAACTAGATTTTTTTTAAAAAAAAAAAAAACAAAAATGTCAGATATATGTTATTTTTTTTTTATTTTTTTAAGCTGTTACAAAATCGGGTAGCGACACATAAAGAAAGTCTTAGAGATTGATCATCAACTTGTCAAATGATCATTGATTCCTTGATGAATATGCTATTTGCTCTTCATTATTTCTTTCACAGGAGGGAAACAATAATTAGAACTTAATTCTGAGCAGGTATATATATATAGTAGCCTCGCAAAATAAATATATATGGAATTTTAAACTTGATCCTAACAAATTTAGAATAATGCCAAAAATAATAAACACTAGAAGAATAGAAAATAAAATAAAGATACAATAAAGCTATAAAATGTGAAAGAAAAGTTGTAAATATTGATAAAAAAAAATAGTAATACTAAATAAAGAAATTTTATAGTATTCATAAAGTAATGAGAGATATCCTGTTAGTTATTTTTTATATTTATTTTTTTTAAAAAAATTTGATGAGTATGAAAGAAATACTATGTGAATATATATATATAATTATTTTTTATCATTTTTTGTTTATCAAAAATTTCATTTTCTTCCTTCATTTTCTTCCTTCATTTTCTTCAAGGTAAGCCCTTAAAGATCTTTGTGTCCGACTTTCTTAAAAGAAAACCCCTAGAAATTAATAGGTTTTCCCAACTAGATAAACTATTAATATGAAGTCATTAATTACTTAATATTGAGCATCCCTACTAGATGAACTATTTATATGATTATTCTTTTAAAAATAAAATTATAATTCTATACAAATTATCTAAAACAATTAGAGTATAATTGCACAAACTTAATCCTGATATAATTTGTAATCTTTTAAATTGCAACAACCATCTAGCATACGTTTTTGTACCTAATTGCATTAGTCACCGGTTGTTGGACAAAATAAATCTATAATACTCACCAGATTGTTGATTTCTAATATCCTGATTCATGATTGATATATAAAAAGGAAACAATTTCCTGATAATGAACAATGCCTTTTCTAACTTGTGAAAATGATCATTCAGAATTGACAGAATAATACTGTATTAAAGGCAACCATTTAAAAGGAAAATAAAACGAATGGAACTTGTTTAATCAAGAAAAAAAAAGGTAAAAAGAATTGGACGGACTGCTTCCAAATCATCATTCTATTTATAATTCTCAACAAGATTTCCCTACTGTACACTCTTGGGATTGGGTTAGCAACTTCTAACAATACATTCAAACCCAGCAAGCAGCGCATTACGCAAGACGCCCAGCAGCGGTTCCTGACATTTATGCAGAGGTGCCTGAAATTTATGCCACAGATATTTACAGATGCCAACCTCTCCAATGGTTGGGGTAAAATGGGCAATGCAGATTCTTAGCGTAAGAACTTCACCATTGTAAGCTGGATTCGTGGCCACAGCCCTAATAAAGCAACAATACAGCACACACAATCACAGGCCCTCATCTCTTGGCATGACCATTCTATTCCTCACCTCCTATGCTGAACTTTTGCTAAGAAGGGATGTCTCAGAGCTTCTCGAGCTGTTAACCTGTCCAAGGGATCATATCTAAGCAGTCCTTGCAGGAGATGTATAAGATCTCCAGCAGACTGGTCCACATGTTGCATTACTAGATTCTGCAAAAAAATGCAGGAAAGAGATGGTAAGAATAGAACAAATTAAAGAACAACATTCTCAGCAATTACGCAAAATACATGGGGAAAAATAAACCTGAAGTCGGGGTAGCTTCAAAACAGCTTTCATGCTTTCTCTTGAAGCAGCTCCCTCTGGCCAGTCCAGTCTACCCCTTCTGACATACTTCCCTGCATGTCGACTATGAAAGCAGAAGAAAAGGTTAAGAGCTGAAAGCTTAAGTGATAACATGTGATCATATATCAATGTACAGATATACATATAACTTACTCCACTCTCTTCAGTATATGCTGTGGCATAGGACCAAGCACACGCTCCATCATTGCAAGATGTTCCAAATTTTCATGTGTTTGGAATAAAGCCTCACCCTGTTCAACATATGCAAAGTTGTAACAAATCATTTGCATTTAGCCATTGTAGTGCACAGTAGAAAACAAGAAAAGCTAAATACAGGTACAGAAACATACAGTGCATAACTCCACTAAGATGCAACCAACACTCCATATATCACAAGGATAACTCCATCCAAGTCCTGCAATAATAATAATTGGAAGTTGTAATTTCAAAACAAGGAAAGGTAAAGGAAGGGAAAAAACAGAGAAAATAAGACCAAGAATTACCAAGAATAACTTCTGGTGCACGATAATGCCGTGTTGATACAATGTAATTCTGATCTTGTCGCTCATAAGTTGTGCTACCAAAATCAATTACCTTAATGGCACTTGATTTTGGGACTCTTTTATAGTAGGAAATGTCCTTTGGTGAACGAGATGAGTTCTGTGCAAAGCAACATATGTAAATGACCTTAATAAGTCAAGTCATCCAGAAAGAATTGGAGAAGGACAAAGCAAATGCCACATGGAAACTACAAAACACAGCAAGAGCAAAACATAAAATAACAAGTAAAGAAGCTAAGCATTACCTTGTAATCAGGAACTTTTACATAGTCAGAAGAAACTAGGAGTATGTTCTCAGGCTTCAAATCAGTATGTATCATACGCAGGTCATGCATAACTGCAAGTTTTGAAGTGCAGAACCAACATAAGTAAATGAATCATAAGAAAACCCTTACTCAATTTAACCTAACAATGCAACAAGCTAGAGACAATTGACAGCCAAAAATTTGCCTAAGTCAGAAATACATTAGTATGTATCTCCATCATAGTTAAGAACTAAACATTAATATTATAAAAAGACAGAAAAAAGAAAGGAAAGAAAAAAGAAAAACAATGCATAAAAAGAAACTAGCTAAAGTAATTACTACACACATGCTACACATTCCAACAGTTGTCTGCCAATCTCACGGACAAGATCAATGGGAAATGAGCGATAATTGTTTTTGCGAAGAAAATCGTATAAGCTTGGTCCAAGCTTCTCAAATACCTGTTAAAACCATTTACATTCACCCACAAGTTTTAACCCCCAAGTTATTTGTGAATTGGGGAAATTAATCCATCACAAACTAATCATATATACTTACAATACAAATATGGTTACGATAGTCAAACCAGTTCCGTATTTGCACACAACTGCAAGGAATAAACCCATTTAACCATTGACACAGAAGCATAAGAAAGCAGGTCATATGGCCAGCAATGGCAATAGAGCAGGTTAGGACAGATCAGGGAAACTCACCGGTTGCTCCCTTTATCATGTTTACCAAGATTTTGCAGCACTTCAATCTCTATCATAGCTGCTTCCCTATATTTCTTGATGCCACGTACAATTTTGATGGCGACCATTTCCTTTCTTTCTCTATCCCAGCATTCCAAAACCTGACCGAAGGTGCCTATACAAGGAACAGATAGTATAAAGCCACAATGTCTGATGAAGGAAAACTACAACAAGGAATGCAAATCGGTGACAGGGCATACCTTCTCCCATTTTGCTGTGTATCTTGTCTGCAACAGTAGAAGCAAGAGAGAACAAAAACAAAACTTGGTTAGAGACTATCACAAGTAACCTGTCAAGATAAAATCTCAGTAGAATTACTTCTAATATCTCCAAAGACAAGAGTACTAGCTAGCAACTATGGAATGAGAATTCCAACAACTTGGGATCATGTAAAGTTCTCACTATATCAGAAGAGCCTATTCCTTGATAGGACTTCAATACAACAAAGTAATCAAAGTCAAATTAACTAATAGACTAATGCTATTATATCCATAATTGGTGGAAAAATGGTCCTCAAAGTCCCACCAGTAGCAAAAAGGTTTGCAACTTGAGGACTTCATATATAAGCATATTCATTGTTTATAAGGTATGGGTGGTAAAGTGTAATTACAGCGGGAAGTTAAATTATCTCCAAGCGCAAACATGTAATGACCATCCTTGTCATCTTCCCTCCATGGGGGAGAACCATTTCGAGCCACTCCTTTTACAAACAGAGAACTAGTATGGTCTGAGATTGCTCCTGAAGATGCATAGCTTGCTACATTTCCAACCTCTTGTCCACAAAATATTCCTACCTGGGCCTACACACAGCCATCCATTTATGTACCACTCAATATATTAAAATCAAAAGTTTTCACCTGATACCTTCATACACCCTCGGCATCCCCTTTCACTATTTGCCAAAAACTCATTTGTGAGTGTAACAAAATATAAAAACAAAATGCATATCATATCATATCATATTTCTTGCATAATTGAACAGAAATCTGGATTGAAAAACAAATCTTATAAAATTGATTATCCATAACTCTTAAACCCATTTCTAATCTGACTAATTAGTTATAAATAAACACAAATTTCTCTGAATTTCTATTAAAAAAA
>Ga0307510_10009003_pt1 | contig 11888 bp, 9 predicted proteins | sample 12_EM_MG_FD_207224 | JGI IMG/M metagenome (GOLD analysis project Ga0307510, IMG submission 207224) | Populus trichocarpa ectomycorrhiza microbial communities from riparian zone in the Pacific Northwest, United States - 12_EM | ecosystem: Host-associated > Plants > Roots > Unclassified | place...
CATTCCCAACCGGTTCTGGATCAGCTCCTGGGTGGTGGTGATCAGCTTCTGATTGAAGGTCTGACCCGGCTTCACCAGCAACAGCTTCTCGAGCTCCGCTTTCGGCACCACGAAGGTGCCCGCCAGCTTCACGTCGGCGATCTTGAAGACCTCGCCTTCCTGCAGGTTGACGGTGATGAAGATGTCGTCCTTCTCAGGCGCAATGGCCACCTGAGTGGAGTCAATCTGGAAGTTCGCGTAACCGCGATCCATGTAGTAGTTGCGCAGCTTTTCCAGGTCGCCCTGCAACGACTCGCGCGAGTAGCGGTCGTCCTGCTTGTACCAGGACTTCCAATTCGGCATCTTCAGCTCGAAGGTATCCAGAACCTCCTTCTGCTTGTACGTGTGGTTGCCCACCAGATTGATCTGGCGGATCTTCGCACGCTTGCCTTCCTTGATTTCGATCTTGACCTTCACGCGGTTGCCGGACTCTTCCTCGACCTTCGTGTCAACGCGCACGGCGTACTTGCCGCGGCTGTAATACTGATCGGTCAGGTAGCCGGTCACATCCTCGAGGACGGAACGGTCGAACGTCTTGCCGGTGGCGAGACCCACGTTGCGCAACGACTTCTGCAGATCCTCGGTCTTGATGTCCTTGTTGCCGGTGATCTCGAAGCTTTCGATGGACGGACGCTCCAGCAACACGACCAGCAGCGTGTTGCCGTCGCGGCGCAACTGCACGTCGCGGAAGAATCCCGTCGCATACAACGCCCGGATGGCTTCGCGCACGCGCGTGGCATTCAGGTGATCGCCGATGTTGACCGGCAGATAGTTGTAGACGGTACCTTCCGAGACACGTTGCAGGCCTTCGACACGAATGTCGCCGACAACGAAATCCGCATCGCTTGCCGAGGTCGGCGGTTGCGCCATGGGTGTCTGGGCAATGGTGATCGCGCAACGCGTAAACAGCGCAACGGAGGCCAGGACGGCACGAGCCTTCATGCTTCACTCACAAATAACTTTCTTTCGCGCGCCGTGCGCGCCGTTGGTGTTGTCAGGTGTTCAACTAACTTAGTTGGCGCGCGATGTCGTTGAACAGTGCGACGCCCATCAGCAGGATGAGCAGCGCAATACCAACCTGCTGTCCGAACGCCTGTGCCCGTTCCGAGAGCGGACTGCCCTTCAGCCACTCCACGAGCTGAAAGACAATCTGCCCCCCGTCCAGAATCGGGATGGGCAGCAGGTTGAGGAAGCCGAGCGACAGCGATATCAGCACCAGGAAGCTCATGAACGAGGCGACCCCCGCCTCGGCCGAGTCGCCCGCATATTCGGCGATCGACAATGGGCCATTCAAATTTTTCATGGAAAACTGGCCGAGCACCATGCGCCAGAACAGCCGGCCCTGCAGGGCCGTCATGTTCCAGGCCTCTTCAACCGCGCGGCTGAGAGCCGCGCCGGGCGACAGATCGATCTGCATGACCATCTCATCGGGCAGCTTCGGCGGACCGGCCTGGATGCGGCCGATCAGCTTGCCGTCGGCCTTTTCGCTGGCGACCGGAATCCTTACCGTGTGAGATGCGCCGTTGCGCTGGTAGTCGAAAGTCAGGGTCTCGCCGGGATGGGTGCTGACCCGGCTCACAATGTCGCGGAATTGCCCGACGGGCGCCCCGTTGATGGCGGTAATGCGGTCACCGGACTTCAGGCCCGCCTTCTCGGCAGGACCGCCGGCCAGCACCGAACCGAGCACGGAGGGCAATGGCGGCAACCAGAATTCAAATCCCAACCCGTGCAACAAGGCGGCCGGCTCGGTGAGACGTACCCGCTGCGCGTGGTCAGGCACATTGAGGTCGGCGGAGCGCGTCGCGCCATCCTTGCCACGCACGGTGAGGTTCGCGACTCCGTGCGAGCTGACGGCATCGAGCAGATCAAACATGACATCGCGCTGGCCGACGACGGCCGCGCCGTTGATGCTCAGGATTTCATCGCCCGAACGCAGCCCGCCGTGGGCGGCAATCGAATCCTTCAGCACATCGCCCACGACCGGCTTGAACTCGGTGATGCCGGAGGCCCAGAACATGCCCCACAGCACGAGGATGGCGAACGCGATGTTGAACGCGGGGCCCGCGAGCAGCACAGCGATCCGCTGCCACGGTGGCTTACGCGTGAAGGAACGTGCGAGATCTGCGCTGGGCACCGGCCCTTCGCGCTCATCCAGCATTTTCACGTAGCCGCCCAGGGGGATCGCGGCGATGACATATTCGGTCTGATCGGGCCCAGCCGTGCGGCTGAACAGGGGCCGGCCGAAGCCCACAGAGAAGCGCAGCACCTTGAAGCCGAGCCGCCGGGCCACCCAGTAGTGCCCGAATTCGTGCACCGTGACCAAAAGGCTCACGGCCACGATAAACCACAGCGCGTACCAGGCCAGATTCATGCGTGAGCGTCCCTAACTACCCCACTGTAAACGGGCCGAGTACCACCCGCCGACGCGCTCACCTGTTCGCGAGCCAACCGGCGCGCCTCGGCATCGGCGGCCAGAACGTCATCGAGACCACCGATCTTGCCGCCGGTGCTCTTTGTGATCACGGCTTCAATGACCGTTGCGATGCCGATAAAGTTCAATTGCCGGTCCAGGAACGCCTGCACTGCAACCTCGTTCGCCGCATTCAAGGTGGCCGGCTGCAATCCGCCGGTCCGCGCCGCCACCTGAGCCAGCGTCAGGCAGTGGAACTTTTCATAGTCCGGGGCGCGAAAGTCCAGCCTGCCCGCCCGCACCAGATCCAGGAAGTCTACACCGGAGGCGATTCGCTCGGGCCACGCGAGCGCGTGTGCGATCGGGGTACGCATGTCGGGCGAGCCGAGCTGGGCGAGCACCGAGCCGTCGAGGTATTCAACCATCGAGTGCACGATACTCTGCGGATGAACCACGATTTCGACCTGCGCCGGCGGCAGGCCGAAGAGAAAGCACGCCTCAATGAGCTCGAGGCCCTTGTTCATGAGCGTTGCGGAGTCGACGGAAATCTTCCGCCCCATCACCCAGTTGGGATGAGCGCATGCCGCTTCCGGAGTAACGGTCGCCAACGCCTCGCGCGGCGTCTCGCGAAAAGGACCGCCGGATGCGGTGAGCAGAATCTTGCGCACGCCGGGCGCCGGCTCACCGGTGCGTGCCTGAGGCGGCATGCACTGGAAAATCGCGTTGTGCTCGCTGTCGATGGGCAGCAGCGTCGCACCTGATGTCTTGACCGCTGACATCAACAGCGGTCCGGCCATGACGAGAGATTCTTTGTTCGCGAGCAGCAGGCGCTTGCCCGCGCGCGCGGCTGCAAGCGTCGACGGCAACCCCGCGGCTCCAACAATCGCCGCCATCACGCAGTCGGTTTCGCGAAGTGTCGCGATCTCGATCAGGCCGTCCTGGCCCGCGAGCACTTTAGTCTCGGGCGCCTGATTGCCCAGCGTATTGACCAGCTCGCGAGCGGCGTTCTCGTCGGCGAGCACAGCGTAAGCCGGACGCCAACGCAACACCTGCGCGGCCAACTTGGCAACACTGCGATTCGCGCCCAGAGCCACGAGTTTGAACTTGTCCGGATGGCGGGCGAGCACATCGAGCGTGCTCTCGCCAATCGAGCCGGTTGAACCCAGGACGGCAACGCCAATCATGCCGCGACTCCCATTACAGTTAATCCAAACAGCAGGACCGGCGCCGCGCCGGTCACGCTGTCGATGCGGTCCATGACACCGCCGTGCCCCGGAAACAGCGTACCGCTGTCCTTGAGGCCGGCAAACCGCTTCAGGAGGCTTTCTGTCAGGTCACCGATGATAGAGAAACCCACGACCGCCAGACACAGTGGCACGAACGCATACGCCGGTACTCCGAACCAGGCGCTGCCGCAGAGTGCCAGAATCCCACCGCCGGCAACACCACCCAACACCCCTTCCCAGGTTTTACCGGGGGAGACCGCGGGCGCCAGGCGCAGACGCCCGAACTGCCGGCCCGCAAAGAAGGCGCCGATGTCGGCGGCGATTACGAGCAGAAAGGTGAACAGCATCCATTGCGCACCGTTCGTCAGATCGAACCGCAGCCGTACGAGCGCAAGCCAGGCCGGAACCAGCGCCAACAATCCGGCAAGCCCTGCCAACAGTGGAGTGACCCGTTGCGGCGCGAATGCGATCCACACCAACGCAATCACCCACCACACGACCGTAGCAGCCAAAACGATTTCGCGGCCCTCCGGTGAGGCGGTTGCCAACCAAACGAGCCACAACATAGCCGCGATGAGCGCAACATACAGCGCGCGCGCTCCCGCGCTACGCAACTTCAAGAACGCCGACCATTCCCATGCGCCGGCAAGAATCAACAGCGTCAACACAATGAGAGTCGCAACACCAGGGAGCAGCAGGACGATCGCAAGAAAGCTCGCGCCGAGCACGATCGCGGTGCTGATGCGCTTGCGCAGACCGTCGTTCACGTCTGTCGTACTTTCATCGTTGGCCCGCGCGCCCGGGCGGCCCCGCAGGATCAGACCGCCCCGCAGGATCAGACAACTGGTCCTGAGTCAGGCCGAAACGGCGCTCGCGGCTGGCAAAGAAGGTCAGCGCCGCTTCGAGCTCGGCTACATCGAACTCCGGCCACAGCATTCCGCTGAAATACAGCTCGGCGTACGCGGCATGCCAGAGCAGGAAATTGCTGATCCGCTGCTCGCCCCCGGTGCGGATCATGAGATCGACCTCGGGTACACCCGCGAGCTGCGTCTGCGCGGCGAAACGGGCCTCGTCGATGTCGGCGGGACGTATGGATCCACTGGAGCATTGGCGCGCAAGTTCTTGAGCAGCCTGCACTATATCCCACCGACCGCCATAACTCATGGCAATCTGCAGTTGCAGGCCGTCGTTGCCGCCCGTGCGCTGCTCGGCGGCGGCAATCCGCGTCTGCAGGCGCACGGCGAGCTGCTTGCGATCGCCGATAAAACGCACCCGCACGCGGTTGGCGTGAAGCTCATCGATTTCGCGGTCGAGCGAGTCCACGAACAGGTTCATGAGACTGGAGACCTCATCTGCGGGCCGGTTCCAGTTCTCGCTCGAGAAGGCAAACAGGGTCAGCGCTTCGATTCCGCGCCGCGCACACTCCTGGATCGACATGCGCGTCGGCTTGAGTCCCGCCCGATGCCCGGCCGCACGTGGGACGCCCTGGGTTTTCGCCCAGCGTCCGTTACCATCCATGATGATCGCGACATGCCGCGGAAGCTGCGTCAAACCTGCATGACCTCTTTTTCCTTGGCGGTCAGCAACTGTTCGATGTCGGCCACGTGCTTGTCGGTCAGCTTCTGGACATCGCTTTCGGCCTTACGCTCTTCGTCCTGCGAAATCATCTTCTCTTTCAACAGCTCCTTGATATCGCTCAACACGTCGCGGCGGACGTTCCGCACAGCCACGCGCGCGCCCTCTGCGTCCTGACGCAGGATCTTCGTGATGTCGCGCCGACGATCCTCGGTGAGCGCCGGCATCGGGACGCGAATAATCGTTCCCGCCGTCATCGGCGTGAGGCCGAGGTCGGACTTGTGGATGGCCTTCTCGATCGGCTGCACCATGGTTTTTTCCCACGGCGATACGACGAGCGTGCGTCCGTCCTCCACCGCGATGTTGGCAACCTGGTTCAGCGGTGTGTCATTGCCGTAGTAATCGACTTTCAGATGCTCAATCAGGCTGGGATGCGCGCGACCGGTACGCAGCTTCTTCATGTCAGCCTGGAACGTCTGGACGCACTTGGCCATGCGCACCTGCGCGTCCTTTTTGATGTCGTCGAGCATAGGTTCGCTCTCCTGAAAAAAACTTCGGCTATTCGTTCGTTACCAACGTCCCGACTTCCTCGCCCTTCACGATGCGCGTCAGGTCGCCCGAATTGTTGAGATTGAACACCCGCAAAGGCAAGCGGTTGTCCCGACACATGACAATGGCGGTCGCATCCATCACATTCAACTTGTCCGTGAGGACCTTGTCGAACGTCAAGGTGGAGTAACGAACTGCAGCGGCATTCCGTACTGGATCGTCAGAATACACACCGTTGACCTTGGTCGCCTTGAGAAGCACATCGGCGTTGATCTCGATCGCACGCAACGATGCCGCGGTGTCGGTCGTGAAAAACGGATTACCGGTACCCGCCGCGAAAATGACCACTCGTCCCTTCTCGAGGTGACGGACGGCACGGCGGCGAATGTAGTCCTCACAGACTTCGTTGATCCGGATCGCCGACATGACGCGCGCGTACATTCCCAACGCTTCGAGCGCGTCCTGCATGGCGAGGGAGTTCATGACGGTCGCGAGCATGCCCATGTGGTCAGCGGCGACCCGATCCATGCCCGCGCGCGCCAGACCCGCGCCGCGGAAGATGTTGCCACCACCGATGACTACGGCGGTCTGCACACCCATCTGCACAATGTCCTGAAGCTCGCCGGCGATCCGCTTGAGCACAGCCGGGTCGACGCCGTACTCGACCGAACCGAGCAGCGCTTCGCCGGACAGCTTCACCAGAATGCGCGAGAAGCGCGGTTTTACAGGTTCACTCATTGCGTCGCCCGCCTCTCTCGAAGTATTGCCGTGAAAAAAACCCCGCGCGAGGCGGGGTTTTTCATGAGAGCCACCGCCCCCTCAGTGGGTAGCGCCTTTGACCTGTGCCATGACCTCAGCCACGAAATCGTCCTGCTTCTTCTCGATCCCGGCACCGACCTCATATCGCTCAAAGGCCACGACTTCCGCCTTGGCGCCCTTGATGAGTTTTTCGATCGTCTGATCGGGGTCCTTTACGAACGGCTGTCCCAGCAGCGTGATTTCGCCGAGCGATTTGCGCAGCCGGCCTTCGACCATCTTGGCGACGATCTCCGGCGGCTTGCCCTCACCCTGAGCCTGTTCCGTGAGGATCTCGCGCTCCTTCGCCACCACTTCGGCCGGAACATCGGCCATGGTGCGGTACTTCGGATTGCTGGCCGCCACGTGCATGGCCAGATCGTGAGCCAGAGTGGCATCGCCACCCTTTACGGCAACCAGCGCACCAATCCGCGTTCCGTGCACATAAGCACCGAGGTTGCCCTCGGATGTGAGCACGGTGTAACGGCGAACGCTGATGTTTTCACCGATCTTCGCAACGAGCGCCCGCCGGCGCTCATCGACCGTCTCACCGCTATCCAGCTTGCTGGCCAGCAGTGACTCCAGCGTTCCCGCGCCGGCGGCCAGGGCCTTCGTGGCCACGGCCTGGGCAAAGCCACGGAAATCCTGTTCGCGGGCCACGAAATCGGTCTCGCAGTTGATTTCCACCATGGCGGCTTTGCGGCCATCGGCCGACTTCTCCACCACAATGACGCCTTCCGCGGCCACGCGGGCAGCCTTCTTGTCCGCCTTGGCGAGCCCCTGCTTGCGCATCAGCTCGGCAGCAGCGTCCAGGTCGCCCTTGGTTTCCACCAGCGCCTTCTTGCATTCCATCATTCCCGCGCCGGTACGCTCGCGGAGCTGCTTGACCGCATCTGCAGTAATAGTCATAAAAGTGATCCTTTAATCGCGGCCGCCCGGGCGACCGCCGCCTTTGCCACCGCGCCGTGCGCCACCGGAAGGACGGCGATCGGTCGGGGGAACGGGTACCGGCGCGAGGCCGACCACAGCTGCCACCAGCGCCGGATCCTCGGCGTCCAGATCGTCGATATCCGGCTCCGCAACGTCGGTGCCAGGAGGCTGATCCGGAACCGCGGGTGCCGGGACGCCGGGCCTGCGCCCTCGAGCCGGAGCTTTCTTCCTGACGTTGGCGGGCGGACGCGGACGACCGCCCTTGGCGGCCTTCTTACGCGGATTACCCGCTTCATCCAGCTCTACGAACTCGTCCTCGCCCACAGGCGCGGACGGAACCGATTCCCTGCCCTCGATGACAGCATCCGCCATGCCCGTTGCATACAACTGCACGGCGCGCATTGCGTCATCGTTACCCGGAATGACGTAGTCGATTCCGTCCGGGGAGCAATTGGTATCAACGATCGCGACGACCGGGATACCCAGCTTTTTGGCCTCGTGGATGGCAATCTTCTCGTGCCCGACGTCGATCACGAACATGACATCCGGCAGGGACTCCATGTCCTTGATGCCACCCAGGCTGCGCTCCAGCTTGTCCATCTCGCGACGCAGCTGCGTCGCTTCCTTCTTACCGCGCTTTTCCAGCGCGCCCGAAGTCGCCAGCTCGGTGATTTCGGCCAGCCGCTTGATGGATTGGCGGATGGTCTTGAAGTTGGTGAGCATGCCGCCCAGCCAGCGCTGGTTGACGAACGGCTGGCCTGAACGCGCGGCTTCGCGCTGCACGGATTCGCGGGCCGAGCGTTTCGTTCCCACGAAAAGCACGGTGCCGCCATCGGACACCACGCCTTTGATGAAGTTCGCGGCCTCGGAATACAGCGGCTGCGTCTTCTCGAGATTGATGATGTGGATCTTGTTGCGTTCGCCAAAGATGAAAGGGGCCATCTTCGGGTTCCAGAAGCGGGTCTGATGTCCGAAATGGACTCCCGCCTCCAGCATCTGTCGCATTGACACGCCGGGCATATAAATTCTCCAGTTTGGGTTGGGCCTCCGCGCATCCCTGGTAGCCACCCTTGACGTCCGCGCCGTGAGGCACAATTTACGTCCAGGGCACCCAGCCACCAGGCCCATTGATAATCAATGGAGATGCGCGTGTGGGGTTACATTGCCAAAAAAGGCCGCGCTTTATAGCATGTCGGTCGAGTCTGAACAATGCCTTACGCGCGCCCACCGGAAGACTCACACTGAATCTATGCATGTGACCATCAAGACCCCTGAAGAGCAGGAAAAAATGCGTGTGGCCGGGCGGCTGGCCGCGCAAGTGCTGGACATGATCGGCGAGCACGTGGTGCCGGGTGTGACCACTGAAGAGCTCGACAAGATCTGTCACGACTACATCGTCGATGTGCAGCGTTCCATTCCTGCCAACCTCAACTATCGCGGCTTTCCGAAGACGATCTGTACTTCGGTGAATCACGTGGTGTGTCACGGAATTCCGAATGACAAGCACCTCAAGGCCGGCGACATCGTCAACATCGACGTGACTGTGATTCGCGATGGATTCCACGGCGATACCAGCCGGATGTATTTCGTCGGAAAGCCGCCAACGCATGCGCAGCGGCTGGCGGAAACCTGTTTCGAAGCAATGTGGCGCGGGATCGAAACCGTCAAGCCGGGCACCCGGTTGGGCGATATCGGCCACGCAATCCAGGCGTTCGTCGAAGAGCGCAATTACTCGGTGGTGCGCGAATACTGTGGCCACGGGATCGGGCGCGTGTATCACGAAGATCCGCAGGTCCTGCACTACGGTGAGCCGGGCACGGGCTTCGAGCTGAAGAAGGGTATGACTTTTACAGTGGAGCCCATGGTGAATGCGGGCAAGCGGCACGTGCGGTTGCTGCCTGATGGCTGGACGGTGATCACGAAGGATCACTCGTTGTCCGCCCAATGGGAGCACACGGTGCTCGTTACTGATACAGGCGTTGAAGTTTTGACGCTCGGAGCCGCCGGACGTCATTAGTCGTTCGGACTCTGGGCCACCACGGCATAATGGACCTATGCCGGTCGGAGACATCGACATCCTGGAAGAGCCGCTGCCGCTACCGACCCGTAGCGCCCCGTGGCCATTGCTGAATCGCCTGCCTGCCCTGCTGGCGGAAGCGAACGGCTCCCCGACTGCGTATCGCGACTATCTGCGCCAGGCCCACGAAGAGCTGAAGGCTCGTTTTCTGGCGGAAGACCCCATTGAAGAGCTGGTTCATGCCCGCGCTGCACTCATTGATGTAGTGCTGCGCGAAGCGTGGCGGACCCAGCATCTCGCGAACGTTGATCCCTGGGCCCTCGTCGCCGTCGGCGGTTACGGGCGCGGCGAGCTACATCCCTGCTCTGACATCGACATCATGGTGTTGGTCCCGGAGCCGCCCGACGCCGAAGGCCGCGGCAAGCTCGAGCGACTCGTCACATTCTTTTGGGACATCGGCCTCGAAGTAGGCCACAGCGTCCGCACAGTCGAAGAATGCGTGCAGGAAAGCAGCGCCGACGTCAGCGTCATGACGACGCTTCTGGAAGCACGACAACTTGCCGGAAGCTCGCTACTCGTTGAGCGCATGCGCGAAGCGCTCTCTCCCGATCACGTCTGGCCGGTGAAAGAGTTTTTTGACGCCAAGGTGCGTGAGCAGGCGGAACGGCACACCAAGGCCCACGATACCGCCTACAACCTCGAGCCCAATGTCAAAACGGGACCCGGCGGACTGCGCGACATTCAGACCATTGCCTGGGTCGCCAAGCGTCATTTCAGCTCCGACACGCTCGATGGTCTCGCCACCCGCGGATTTCTTTCGGTCGCGGAGCTGCGCCGCCTCAAGCAGGCCCAGGCCTTCCTGTGGAAAGTGCGCTTCGGCCTGCACATCCTGACGGGCCGGCGGGAAGACCGGTTGCTGTTCGATCACCAGATCCGGCTCGCCCAGTCATTCGGTTACGAAGACGCCTCGTACACTCTCGCGGTCGAGCAATTCATGCAGCGGTACTACCGTACCGTCATGGATGTCAGCCTGCTGAACGAGCTGTTGTTGCAGTTGTTTCGCGAAGCGATTCTCACCGAGAGCGAACCGCCGCGGCCGTTGAATGCACGCTTTCAGGTTCGCAACGGCTCGCTCGAGGCGGTCAGCAGCGATGTGTTTGCGCGCACGCCTTCGGCCATTCTCGAGATGTTCGTTCTGCTGCAGCAGAATCCCGACATCAACGGTGTGCGCGCCTCGACCATGCGCGCGGTCGCCCGCAATCTGTGGCTCATCGATGAAGAGTTCCGGCAGAACCCCCGCAACCATCGCCTGTTCCTGGAGATCGTGCGTGCACCCGTAGGGGTTACACACGAGCTGCGGCGAATGAACACCTACGGGGTGTTGGGCCGATATATTCCCGCGTTCGGGCGCATCGTCGGACGCATGCAGTACGACTTGTTTCATGCGTACACGGTCGATGCACACACACTGTTTGTTGTGAGCAACTTGCGCCGGTTCGCGATCAACCGGTATGACCACGAATTGCCGGCGGCCTCACGGATCATGCAGTCGCTGCCGCGTACCGAGATCGTCTATCTCGCCGCCCTCTTCCATGACATCGCCAAGGGCCGCGGCGGCGATCACTCCGAGCTGGGTGGCGTGGATGCGGAGGCCTTCTGCCTGGAGCAGGGCCTGTCGCCCTACGATGCGCGGCTCGTTGCGTGGCTGGTGCGCAATCACCTGGAGCTGTCGATTACCGCGCAGAAGCAGGATATCGCCGATCCTCAGGTCATCAATGCCTTCGCCCGCAGGGTTGGGGACGAGACCCATCTCGATTATCTCTATGTGCTGACCTGTGCCGATGTGCGTGGGACCAATCCGAAGCTGTGGAATTCCTGGAAGGCATCGCTGTTCCACGAGTTCTATGACCGCGTCAAACGCGCGTTGCGGCGTGGCCTCGAGAGCCCGATCGACCAGGAACAACTGGTGCGCGAGACGCAGGAAGCCGCACGCCGGTTGTTGACTGAGCACGGGATTTCGGAAGCCGAAGTCGCGCAGGCGTGGTCCCGCTTTGGAGCGCACTACTTCCTGCGACACACGCCGGAAGAAGTTGCCTGGCATACCCGTTTGCTGACCGAGCGCGACGTGGGCTCCGATGAGCCGCTCGTGGCGCTCGACCCGCATGGCGTTCGCGGAACCACTTCCGTGTTGATATTCGCGCGCCCCAGCCGACATGGATTTGCGCGCACCACGGCTGTTCTGGATCAATTGGGCCTGAATGTCGTCGACGCACGCATTACGCCGACCGAAGATGGCTTCAGCCTCGATCTGTATCACGTGCTGGAAGACGATGGCGCCCCCATCAGC
>Ga0307510_10009004_pt1 | contig 11887 bp, 5 predicted proteins | sample 12_EM_MG_FD_207224 | JGI IMG/M metagenome (GOLD analysis project Ga0307510, IMG submission 207224) | Populus trichocarpa ectomycorrhiza microbial communities from riparian zone in the Pacific Northwest, United States - 12_EM | ecosystem: Host-associated > Plants > Roots > Unclassified | place...
TCTTTCTCACACGTTAAACTAAAAAGTTCAGAACTATTATACTGAATTGACCTACTTACAAAAACTGACGAAAAACCTTTACTAGCAAACCCTGATTCAAACAAACATTGGATCTTAACTGAAATTCAAAGTATTAATTAAACTCAAACATAGAAATAATAATGAAAACAACAAGCTTGGACAATAGCTTGTTGATGCCGTATATAATTAAAAAAAAAAAACAAGATAAAATATCTTAATTCCCTAACTTAAATAACCCTTGGCCGATATCTACCTTCCTCGATATTCTAGGATTGCTTAGCCAACTTTTAAAGTCCTTTAGATACTAGGAAATCTGATTCGAATAGGAATTTAATTGCAGAAGTCTTCTTTCCTTGTAAGATTAGGATTTCCCTTTAGAACATGAAAAATAATCTTAAAAATTAATTCCCCTTGCAGCCTATTCTCCTAAATAATAGGGATAATAATGAACGAATTTCCCTTTTAATTTTAGGATAATATTTTGCTGATCTTTTTTTTTTAAAAAAACTTTCTCCGTTGTTGCTAAATATTCTCTTAAATAATAGAGACAATAATGAACGAATTTCTTTTTTAATGTTAAGAATTTTTTTTGTTAATCCTTGTAAGAAAAGGATCCCAACATCTTAATTAACTCAAACTAACTTTAAACCTTATTTGGTCAAAACTCATACTTATTAATATAACTCAAATCAAAATAGATACAAACTCCCAATAAACCTACTTTATTGTCCAAATCAGACCCATATATGAGCTAACCTGATTTGGCCAAATGAACTACCAGAGAGATTGGACCGAACCCATCATCATGCACAAATCAAGGTTGGCTAAAACTATCCCATGCTAAAAACTATCTAGCCAAGTAGAACACAAGCTAAATTCCAAGAAAAAACACAATCTTGATTGAATGGCCTTCCCATCAAACCCAAGCACAAAACCAAAAGCTCATTATGAGAAATCCATGGCCGAACATATCATTATAATAGACTCCATCAAAGACTTTGATTTTACCTGGAAAAGAAGTTGTACGAGTTATTGCAAAAGCTCTGCTGCATTTCCTTTCTTTTTTATTTTGTATTCTCGAGTATGGTCTCTTGAGTGAAGATGGTTTGTAAGTTGTTGGCATATGGTTCTAAATAGATCCCGTGAGATGATAGTTATTAGATAACGAAGAACAAAAAGGAAAAAAAGATTGCATTTGATTAGTTAGTTAATGTTGCAAAGAACAAGTTTAGGTTGTGTCTGGCTATATAATCAGGTTATATATATATATATATATATATATGTTGCCAGGATGTCTCTATTACCATAGATGGGATCTCCGACGAGCTCCAACATGCAAAGTAGCAAAAAATTATGATCGATTCAACCTAACCATGTAGACTCTGCTTTTTGTTTTTTTATAATAATTTTTTTGATAATCTCTTTAAACATTTTTCAAACATAACTCCTACTCAAAATCCATTAGTTTTTTTATGGGTTTTTCAGCTTTTTTAAAACATTGGGAAGTGCACCTTATCTGGTGAATATCTGAAAAAACAATTATAATCCATACGTTGCAATGATTCTATTTTTTTGAAGTTTATTAACATTTATTATTATCGATGGTGTCTCGTAGTCGAATTTAATTAGAGAAGAAGAAAGGCTTTAATGATTATACACATGATATTTGTCTTTTCTTCCCTGTAATCCAATCATCGTAGATTATTTCTTTCCTGTAAAAAATGAAATGATGTTCAGGTGTGGTATACGCGTTTTAAAGAGATGAAAATTCCACTGGCTGGTTATAGACTTGATTAGAAATAAATTGATTTTATTTTTATTATATAATAATAAAATAGACAATAATATTAGATGAATTAAATTTTTTAAAAAGTAGACGCTATAACTTGAGGGAAAAAAAAAGGTTTTCAAGAGGAGGCAAATAATGCAGCTTAATTTCCAGCTTATTGAATAAAAAAAAATGGAGGTAAAAATGGATCTAAAAATATCAATCATGGTAAAACCGAGTTAGCATGACAAACTTGTAATTCCAAACCCTAGTAATCAAAGCCGAACCAACCCCTAGATTATCCCACTAAACCCGCAATTTAGATCATGAGATCAGAATAAATTGATATAAGAAAACATGAACTTATCACGTTAACTATTTAAATCTATGGCCCGGATCATTAGACATCAAACATCCTATCTGGAAAAACTATGAAACTCAATTTTCAATCAATTAAATATTAAATGATAAAATTAACAAAATAATTTTAATTATATAAAAGGATTCAAAACAAAACATAGCAATTAAAAGAATTGAGGATTAAAATTATAATACAAAATAAATTTTATATTGAATAGAAAAATTCATTTAGCAAAAGACCTCTAAAAAATCAAAAGAATGAGGATCAAATTAGCAAAATTAATATACTATTATTTTGGATAGAATGATGAAATTGAAAACAAATAAAACTTACAAAAGATCCAAGAAAAAAAATAGAAATAAAAAAAATTAGGACTAAATTAGAAAACATAATATATTGTAATTTGAGATTAAAGGATGAAATTGAAAATAAATAAAACATTTACAAAAGAACCAAAAACAAAAATTAAAAATCAAAAGAATAATAAATGAATTTGAAATATTAACAACAAAGAGAACCGAGTTATCATTTTAGAGGGAGGAGAAAGAAAAGAAGAGGAAAAAAAAGGCTTACTGGTAACAAACTAACCATCCAATACTGACAGGGGCTGACCCAAAAGGAAGAGGATGCAATAGTGCTTACAAAGATATAGTGAAAGGGTATTTTTGGATGACAAGAAGCGTCATGCATATCGTCTTCCACACGTCATATGTGCACCACCTACTTTTTATTTGTTTTATTCTTTTTTTTTATTTATGAAAATATTCAATTGCCCTAAGCCAACTTGATAATAACGAAAAAATCTTTGTGAAAAGATGAAAAATCCTCTTGAAGCCATTTTTAATTTTTTGACTTCTATAATACCCTTCTCGCAGGAGCGCGACATCGCGGAGACCCTTTCCAGGCGTGTTCTGGATGGTCTTCGGTTGGATAAGGGATTCACCACTTAGTATTATGGTTATTAGGAACCCTAACTGATTATTTAGAGATTCTAGACAAGTGATTGATTGCATAAAAAGGAAGGTATTAGCACATTTAGTATGCTTTACTTGAGGTAAGTTGCATTATTTTTCTTTATTTGCTATGGTTGGATGATGTTTCTATTTCTATTAGCCTATTATGACGGGTTTGCTACGATAAATAAACTCTGATTTTCTAGGTTAAAAACTTGGTCTGGAAAGGTAAAATATCCTCAATTATCATTGAGACTTTTTTCAAGATAAACTTAAAATTCTTGCTACCGCATCATTCCAAATAATATTTCAGATAAAATTCCTTGCGATTTTTATCTTTATATTAGAAGTAAATGAGTTATATTATTCCTAATAATATTTTGGATACTAACCGCATAATTTGACACATATTTACTTCGATTTTTCAGGAGGGTACTAGGGTTTCTTGATGGACCCAATAAATGATTGATCATGATTGATTAATGCTTGAACCTTTGATCAAAATGAGATGGTTCTAGACATGTTTTAACAGCTAGAAGCCCTGTACTTGGTTAGTTTTGTAATGGTGGTTTTGATTTTAGGATTCTTTGTGGTTTTTCTAAACTTGGAGGGTAAGATGTTGTTTTTGGTCTTTTAATCTTGAGAGAGGTTTTCAGCCCTTGATAAGAACCCACTGAGAAGCTTTTAAGTGTGAACATACGAGAAATTGGTGGTTTTGTATAATAGGTATCATGGTCAAGACTGATTGAGTTGACTGGTTTCAAAGCCTCGTTGGAGCAACTTCGACTTCATCGTTATTGACTACCACCTAAAGTTGGTAGAGGAGATGCATACTTTTATTTGGATTCAACCTTACTCGATTCGGAAGTTTATAACTTCATATTTATTCGTTTGAAGGTATCAACTCGATCAGTCAAAATCACCAAAGAAGAAGATAAATAGTAGTTAAACGACGTGTCATTCAATCCCTTCATTAAATCCAAGTGACGCGTCAATTAGGTTAAACCCTAAAAATTAAAGTTTTTAATTTAGGATTTGACAGACTTCAATTTAGTCCCTATTCTTTCAATTGCTTTTAATTGTACATGCAATTGCCTCCTAACTTTTAATTTCATGCAATTCCTCCCTTGTCAAACTCAATTGTCAACTCTAAAGTTCAGTGTCTTTTTCAATTTGGTCAGTGGTTCTTGATTTATGCAAATTGACCCTTAATAGACCATCAAACTTTCAATTATCTTCAATTTGGCCTCTTATTTTGTTGATTTAAATCTTTGAAGTCTCGCACCTTTTACGGTTTGGTTCCTGGTTTTGAATTTCTTCAATCAATTCCTTAATTGCCTATAAACTTCAATATTTATGCAATTAAGCCCATGATTTGACTAAATTAGCTTTTTAAAATTGCAATTCAACCATCACACTTCAATTTCTTTTAATTTAGAGCCCAAATTGAATTCAAAAACCAAGTTTGTTTACAATTTAACCCTCGATAAATTCAATTAAACTCTGGAAAATCCCAATTGAGTTTTTAAATATCAAATTTTGAATTTTTCTTCTCAAATTGAATTGCTCTTTTTAATAAGGCTTTCATCGGTCAAAATTGAACTGTTAAGTTTTTACCTTTAAATATTTTGATCCTCCTCAGCTAATTTTTAACAATTTTTTGGACATTCTTCACATTCTTCCCACTCATGTATATTTTTTTTACTTTTCCAACTTTTTTATTTTTTTTTATATTTTGTATAATTTGATCGTTTTACTGTGTATTTGTTTTCTCTATCTAGTCAAATTCCAAAGTATTTGCTATTTGACATGATAATTATGAAAAAAAAAATCATTGTGAAAGTGAAGTCAATTTTAAAATTTTTATTTTTAAAGAGATTTTAATCATTACACTATACTTTTTGAACGAAAAAAGAATAACTTGCCCTCGATTAATTTGGACAGCTTCCAAATAACTATTTTAAGTTTTGTTTTTATATATAAATGACAAAATTATCATTACATTATTACAGTAAACAATATTTTTTAGTCTATAGTTACTCTTTTTTTTCCAAAGCGTCTTGTATATCTTTTGTTAATGCTTAGCTTACTTTAACCTTACTCAAGATTCCTTACAAGCTAAATTATCTGAAATCACCCGATGCCTTGATGTTATAACCATGCCTCCCTCGAGTACTGTCGTTGGCATTATCCTGACTGACCTTGGGTTTAATGAAAAATACTTTATATTATTTTTTAATATATTAGAGATCTTAAATTAAGTGACGATTAAGGTTTATAATATATATATTGGACTCTAAAAAGGGACCAAACACATTCATAATAGATAAAAATACAAAAATTAAATTATATATAAAAGGATTTAATATTATTCCAAAGGATCTTTTGAATCCTTCACAAATTACGCAATAAAAACTACAGAGGCAACTATAGCTTTAAATGAATCACATTAAACAATACAATTTTTATTTCCACAAGCCATACAAAAATATTTCCAAAATAAATGGAAACTTACTATTACTATTACTATTAATATTATTGTTATTATTATCATTACTATTACTATTATTATTATTATTACTAATATTATTATTTATTACTATCACCACCCCCACCACTATTTATATTATTACCACAATTATTGCTATCATAGAAACGATTATTTATCATAATAAACTATTATTATTATTATTATCACTATTAAAAGCTTTATTAGTATTATTATCATTATCATTATCATCTTTATTATTATTTAAAAAATAAATTGACAACATATAACTGTTAGTGCATTTCTCGGTGTTGGAGAGAGAAATGAAAGGGAAAAAAAAGTCACCGATAATAAATCAGCCATCGTAAGCTGACAGATATTATCAAGAAAGGAAGAGAAGATAATGAAGAATAAAACGAGATGGAGAAAAAAAAAATATTTTTCACTATTAGAAACTATCATTCGTATAGTCTAAAGTGCAAGATAGCTCTCACGTGCCATTAACTTTTTTAATTTAATTGTGTATAAAAAAGAAAAAAACTTGAACACTCCTACGACAATTTTTTTTAAAAGTATTGTTTATTAAAATATTGAATAAATAAAAAGAACTTTCAAACAAACGAATAAAGATAAAAATAATCCTAGTAACAATTATTTTTAGGGAAAGTCATTTACATCATCATTTCACTATCATAGCAAATAGTGAATTTAAATGTGCACACGCTTGCATTCATCACCTTCCATCACATATAAAACTAATTTACGTTTTCTTTCATCTTTTGCTAATAACATTTAAATGTTTTTCATTTCATCAAACTAAGATTTAATCTGATAGAAATGGATGGTGCATTGGGAGTCACCGGTTGATTGCAGATAGAACGTACAAAATGACAAGCAAAGAAGACAAAAACGTAGTGTTTTTATATAATTCTAATGTTAAAAAAAGGAAAGAAAGAAAGAAAAAAGTAGCTCCTGCCTTCTCTTCACATGGTTTCATCTAGATAAACAAGAAAATAAGTAGTTAGCAGTAGTGAACTGAGACCTCACAGTGGAAGTCGTGATGGCAGCTCGCAGGATATCTTCGTTGCTTTCTCGTTCTCTCTCTGCTCCCTCTGCTTCTACTCCTCTTCTTTTGTCTCGAGGTACTTTTATTTCATTTGTATCCTGTTCTTTGTTATTGCTTTTTAGATGATTGAAGTTTTATTGTTCATTCCTTCAGCTACAGCTTCTTTACGCTGTTAATATATTTTTTAGTTAATTTTGGAGATATATATACCCCTTGCGTTTGGTTGTTTGCCAAGAGGTAAAGGTGGAGAAGAAATGGAAAAGGAATTTTGAGTTAAGAGTCTTTTTTCTGTTATTTGAATTACAAGATGTTTTAATCTTTCTTTGAGTCTAAAGAAGATTCATCATGGAACAAAAGTCTTGGAGATTTTATTCCGTAACTCTGTTCAGCAAATAGTGTTTCACAAAAGGAGCCAAATATTAATTTCTAATTAACACAGGAACATGGAGCTTCACGTCTCTGTAACGTCAACTCGGGCCTCAAATCAGTGCTTGAGAAAAAATAAAGTAAAAAAACAGAATCCCCATTTTTGTTTTTACTTAATACTACTTAACTGGATCTCTTTGACCACATGATGATTTACAAACAGTGCCTTCTATCCATGGCGGTTCCCTTTGACTTTGGGCACATGGATATAGCAACAGCCGTAAAGAGAATCTGTTTACGGTTTCTCCAGGTGAACAGAACACGAGTCATAAAGAGAATGGAAATTTTAAAATTTAAAGAAGGCCCTATTTTCCTTTTCTTTTATGTTCTGAGAATGGGAATGCAAAAGATAGTTTCCTGTTTTTGTTCCAATCATGTTATATATATATATTAGTATTTTCTAGTTTTTCGGATTTAAGGTTGTCAAGATTAATTTACATTTCTGGGATATGATCCTCAGGAAAAAATCCTGGCAGAGGAAGGGGGGTCTACAGGTTTAGCAATGCTGCAGCACTTGAGGAAACAATCACTCCACCTGTTCAAATTAGCTACACTCAGCATTTAATCAATGGCCAATTCGTCGATGCAGCATCTGGTAGTCCTTGGTGGATAAAACATCTGTGTTATTTTTGTTCAGTTTTCATTTGCAGTTCTTGAATTGGAAATGGAAAACTGTTTCCAACCCGTTGAATTAAGCGTTCTTGCTGATTTTGGATTTTCAATTGGTTGTAGGCAAAACCTTTCCAACACATGATCCTCGTACTGGAGAAGTGATTGCTCATGTGGCTGAAGGTGATGCTGAAGATGTCAACCGTGCAGTAGCTGCTGCTCGTAAAGCATTTGATGAGGGACCATGGCCGAAGATGAGTGCTTATGTAAGAATTCTTGCTCTGCCTCTCTGGTGAATTATAATGTCAATGATGTCTTGTTTGTTACTAGTTGACTTATATGTGGGAATCTTTGCAGGAAAGGTCACTGATAATGTTGCGTTTTGCTGATTTGGTTGATAAACATAGAGGGGAGCTTGCAGCATTAGAGTCATGGAATAGTGGAAAGCCTTATGAACAGTCTGCTAAATCCGAGTTGCCAAGTTTTGCACGTTTATTTCGTTACTATGCTGGTGAGATTTCATTAAAGCATGCAATGTCAACTTCTTATGTTGTTGACTACATGAATTTCTGATTCTTTTCGTCTTTAATATCCAGGTTGGGCAGACAAAATTCATGGACTAACAGTTCCAGCGGATGGTAATCACCATGTTCAAACATTGCATGAACCCATTGGTGTTGCCGGACAGATAATCCCTTGGAACTTTCCTCTTATCATGTTTGCTTGGAAAGTTGGACCTGCATTAGCTTGTGGTAATACAATTGTTCTAAAATCAGCAGAACAAACACCACTGACTGCTCTCTATGCAGCAAAGCTTTTCCAAGAGGTAAGATTAATGACAAATGTTTACATGACAAATATCTGGTTTAAATAGAATTATCATGATATATACGAGCAGCAAAGCTATGCAAACAATGCCTTTACAGGTATCACATAAAGTTCATAAAAATTCTCCACTTAAATGCGTTCAATTATCCACTTAAATCTGAAAAGGTTGGTGAATATGGAAATGATTGTATTATGCAGCAACCCTTAGGTGTGTATTAAACTCTAGAACAGTGCAGTTAATTTCCTTAAACTAAATAGCATGATCGGCTCCTTTTCTATTTCCTGGTAAACAATAGTCTTAATATGGCAGAGATGAAACATGTGAAGTTTCTTTTACTTTTTACCATGGGGTTTTCTTGAAATCTATTTTTTATCCTTTATGGCAGGCTGGTCTTCCTCCAGGTGTTCTGAATGTAGTTTCTGGCTATGGTCCAAGCGCTGGTGCAGCTCTTGCTTGTCACATGGATGTGGACAAGGTATTTTATTATCTCTCAGTATCTTGCCAACTTTCAAGAGAATCTATGGCATATGAGCTTAGCATTATGGTCCCTTGACTTCCTGTATAGCATGGCTCAGAGAGTCTGAAATTTTGTTTCCACCTGTGGTTTTACTTGAAAATGTACAGCTTCCTGTTGTTTCAACTTTCAACCACAGCTTCCAGAGTAACACTGATACAATGGCAACATCAAGAAGAACTTTTTATATAGGAACCATAAGCTTCCTCATGGCTGTTTTTAGTTTCCTAGTCTCACTTTCATTGATAGATTAGTTGCACCTCGTGACTGGATCATAGAATCTGCATAACACCCTGCCTTTCTATACGGATAGAATTTAGATGTGAACCTTCGGAACACCATATCCTTTTCTATCCATCTAATTTCTTTTCTTTGTCACAGTAAGAGGTCTCATTTCTAACATTTTTGGATTGCCAATTTTTTTTTTTTTTTAATTAACGTGGGTGTCTGAGCCAGTTTGCGCGTACTTCGATTAATCCCACAGGCCCTAAAGTTAATGACCATGTAAGCCTACAGTAGCCCTGAGGTTTGTGAGACTCGAACTGGTGATCTTTAGGGAACAAACCTAGGACCAATTTTTTTCTTGATTGTAGAAAAAGATTGCATTTCCAACACACTTGGTTGTTGTAATTGTATTAACTAAAATCCTGTACTGTGTGTGCCATGTATAGTATGTTTGTGGTAGAGCAGTGATTAATACACCATATTGTTTGCAGATTGCTTTCACTGGATCAACTGAAACTGGTAAGATTATACTTGAACTTGCTGCAAAAAGTAACCTAAAAGCAGTTACATTAGAGCTGGGAGGGAAATCACCTTTCATTGTATGTGAGGATGCTGATGTTGACAAGGCTGTGGAGCTTGCACACTTTGCTTTGTTCTTTAATCAGGTTTGTCCAACAACTGTGCATACAATGCTGGTTTCAATTTGATGTGTAACCACTGATTAGTTTTGCATGCTTGCTGTTTGCAGGGACAATGTTGCTGTGCTGGTTCTCGTACATATGTACATGAACGTGTGTACGATGAGTTCGTAGAAAAAGCCAAGGCACGTGCTCTAAGACGTGTTGTTGGTGATCCCTTCAAGAAGGGCGTTGAACAAGGTCCTCAGGTACCCTGTCTCTTCCTGTAAGATTTGATGATTGAAACAATTGAGCCATGGCAATCTGAATAGGCACCAGAAATCCCTCAAATAGGCATAAAAAATTTCTCAAGTGCTCGGTTTAAGGCCCATATTAATTACTCTAACAATTGGGTCCATGGCCGCACTGGTCGTTACACGAGACCTAAAAGTTAGAAAACAACGAAATTCAGTAAGATTACGAGCATGATCCTTCTTTTCTGTGTGTGAGCGAAACTGCAAACCTAGCTGAAGCTTATAGCTAAAATGGTCAATGGTTAAACATCCAAACTGGCATATGACTATATGGAAGTTGTAAGTTGTTATGGGATGTTCATCTTTGTCAATTAATGGTAATTGTTTATGCACCTTGAGAAAAAAGGTGAGAGATCTCTAGTAATGTTGTTTATGGACCTTGTGGAAATTTCAGATCGACTCCGAGCAGTTTGAGAAGATCCTCAGGTACATAAAATCTGGTGCTGAAAGCAATGCTACCCTTGAATGTGGAGGTCAAAGATTTGGCTCCAAGGGCTACTTTATCCAGCCTACTGTTTTCTCAAATGTACAGGTAATAGATGCACCACTCTGTTATTATTGCTCCCCTTTTACTGTGTATCAAAGTATAATCTTAATCTTTGCAATGCAATAGTAACTTCTTGTTAGAACAGGATGATATGTTGATAGCAAAGGATGAGATCTTTGGCCCAGTTCAATCCATCTTGAAGTTCAAGTGAGCTGTAATCTTAAACAAGCTTGTCTTCATCTCAAAAATTATCAAATTAGATGGAACAGAGTTGAGTTTAAATTCAGTTATGGTCTTTATATTGTATGTCTAAAACAAGTTGTGCTTCTGCACCAGGAATATCGATGAAGTAATACAGAGGGCAAACACCACTCGTTACGGTCTCGCAGCTGGAATTTTCACCAAGAATGTGGACACTGCCAACACCTTGTCACGAGCATTGAGGGTGGGGAGTGTATGGGTCAATTGCTTCGATGTCTTTGATGCGGCAATTCCATTTGGTGGCTATAAAATGAGTGGAATAGGCAGGGAAAAGGGCATCTACAGCCTCCACAACTACTTGCAAGTGAAAGCTGTTGTTACTCCATTGAAGAATCCAGCATGGTTGTAAGCTCGTCTAATCCTTCCATTATGATTCTGGCTTTCCTTTCCATCAGTAAATAAGTAAAGTATGCAAGGATTGTTTGAATAATGGGAAAATGTTGAAGTTTCTCAAGAAGACAAGCTTGTTTGTTTCTCAATCACTCTTTAAGCTCAACTACAACGCAGCAGACAGATCCTTGTACTTGTGCCATTGACGTCAAGAAGGTAATTAATTATTGCCAAAATTCAACAGTTGCTTGGCTGCGTTTGATTGGCCAGCTTCTTTGAACATATCTATCACCTCCAAACAAACCTATCAATCACCTCCATCAGAAGCTAATCACATAAAGAAAACAACCACGAATTCATGCATTAGGCATCCCTAGTTCCGATTGTGCAACCGTACCATCCATCACCCTCAGCATAATGTTGAGAGATTGATTAGTTTGTCTGGGAAACCAAAAACCAAATGATATTGTTTGCTTGAGATATCTGAGTATTCTCTTCACCGTCTGACAATAAGGATCCTTAGGTTAATGCAAGAACTTTCTTACACAATGAAATTTGATGTTATGGGCTATCATTTGGGCTGCAGTTACGAAGGTGAAATCTAATGCATGATTTTGA
>Ga0307510_10009005_pt1 | contig 11886 bp, 10 predicted proteins | sample 12_EM_MG_FD_207224 | JGI IMG/M metagenome (GOLD analysis project Ga0307510, IMG submission 207224) | Populus trichocarpa ectomycorrhiza microbial communities from riparian zone in the Pacific Northwest, United States - 12_EM | ecosystem: Host-associated > Plants > Roots > Unclassified | place...
TATCTCGCGCGTGAATATTCTGACCATAAGCTTAGCTTTGGGCAGAGGCTAATCAGACTGTGATTATCATATCATTCCGTGATCTCTTCGGACTTGAATCATTAGAAATAGACATGTCGTGTAACCTCGGAAAATACTGTCATTACATCAGATAATCTTACATAAATCAGATGTCAAAATAAACTCGTTCCCGCAGTGACTGTACCCATAACTTCCATAAGCCGTGGGTTTTGTGTTTTTCAGTCATCACACTTCCATTTAGCCCCTCGCACCCAGCGCCGGTACCACCTCGGCGGTATTATGATTGTCTCCCAGACTCCCACAGAGTCGCACCGTCAGAACACCCCATAAACTGGGCAGTAACTGTGTCAGATGGTAAGCAGTCTTTCCCGGCGCTCCGCGCCAATCCCACCTTGTTTTTGACCTTTCAGTCGCCCTCTGCACACGTCTATCTAAGTATTTGGGCGTTCAGTTCAAGCACTATGGCGTGATGGCCTAATCACGCATAACACCACCGGAACGGAAATAGCAAAGATTCAGATCTTCAGATCCAGCAGTATGCGTCGTCGGAATTTGAATTGAGCGCACCTCCGTCCTCTCATGTCCCGGGATATTCCCATTTGGGCAATCATTGTAGGGACGTGCTCCGATTTCTGCCCCTAATCACGCGCGTCAGGACATGTCTTCTTCTGTCTTCTGGTTCTGGGCAGAAATCACATCAATTCCTCCTGGTATCATACATACTACAGGTGGTCCATTCTGTGACCACACTGTTGAGGCAGGAAGTACGATACTGATCATAATGGGGGCTCAGCGTGCTGCTGCCACTGTAACCCCCACCCTGAGGACCTGTCATTGTCACTCGACTGTTGGTGGGTGGTGTTGTTCTCACGGCAACACTTGTGTAGCGGATCTGTGCAACGTACCGCAGAACAGTCGACGGACTCATAGAGGCATTGCAGCCGCGACACGTGCACCAGCACGGCTCGGAACAGTGGCAGCGCCTGCTGTTGCTCTTCCCCAACCTGCGCGCTGCGATGTTTTCGTTGGTCAACCTTAATGAGGCGGCCATCCCGCCGTCTCGGAAGCGCAAGAATGTGCTCTTAAACTGTCTTAAGTAGTGCCGAGGGTCGGGGGTTTGGATTCAGGACCTTGAGGTGTCGGATCGTGATGGACGGTGGGTGCAGGGATTACAGGAGGTCATGCCACGCACCGACAGATATAGTAAGCGACTCGGATTTCGGATGAACGTGTGGGTCAGCTATAATGAATTACAATGACACATACCAACTCGGACTTTTCAGTTATGTGGATGTCCCGGAAGCTAAGGCATATTTCAGCCAAATTTTCTCCTCAAATTGGGGGCAGTCAGCCACAATATTCGTAATGCCTGGGGGTGGCTGAGTAACCCTTGTCATAGAAACAATTATGTAATCATAGGCTCGTCACTCCCACAAGCACGTGACCATACGGCGGACAACGGGCAGTTCTTCATAGCTTCATAGCCCATAACCCACAATGTCTCAAGTCGATAATCGAGAGTTAGAGGAGGGGAATCACCTAGGTATGTGTAAATAACCTCTGTGGCTTTTCATTCTATCGATGGATATTGTAGATCCCCATCGCGACCATCCTCTGTTCGCGCCACACCAGCCATCTCAGCTAAGGCAAGGCGAATCCAACTTCGGTGACAGTTCTGGGCCACTCTTCTTCATCTATTCGGGGATTGCGGAAGAAGAAGACAACAAGATAACCGACCGCTGGCAAAAGGACCCCGACGGAATCCTCATATTCGTGAGACCACGTGTCGCTAGTCGTACCCATACGCGCATTAACTGAAACACTGTAGACTGGTCTGTTCTCGGCTGCCGTCGCCACACTTCTTGCGGTGTCCATCCAGGACCTCAGACCAAACTCTCAAGATATCTCTGCGTTCTATCTTGCGAATATATACCAGATTCTCGCCGACTCAAACGCGACCCCGCCCACGTCCATACCTTCCACTGTCTCGATACCACCTCAATTCTCTCCTCCGAGATACGCGGTCTGGGTGAATTCGCTTTGGTCTTTGAGCTTGGTTATCAGCCTTACATGCGCCCTTTTGGCAACGTCGTTGCATCAATGGGCGCGTCGGTACCTTCGATTCACTCAGCCACTACGATGGAGCCCAGAGAAGCGTGCGCGAGTGCGCGCATTTTTTGCCGATGGCGTGAACAAGATGCACCTTCCATGGGCAGTTGAAGCGTTACCGGCCCTGATCCACCTCTCACTTTTCTTGTTCTTTTCTGGCCTGGCTGTTTTTCTGTTCAATATCAACCACAGCGTATACATCGCTGTGATTTGGTGGATCGGGCTCTTCTCAATAGTGTATGTATGGATCACGGTGATGCCAATTTTTCGGCATGATAGCCCGTACTATGCACCCCTTTCTTCAATCGCCTGGTCACTTCATGCCTTTACGCTATATGCTCTCTTCACAATTCTCACCTTCATCACGTCCGGTATTTGCGGTAGCATGCAGACCTTTCGACGCTTTCATTCACTAAGCAAGCACTACGGCGACTGGATGTTGGGGGGTGTGCGGAAGGCAGCCGAGGAAGCCGCTTCGAAACAGTCGCAAGAGATCGACCTTGGGATCTTGGATTGGACGATAGACGCTCTGGGCGAAGATGACAGACTGGAAAAGTTCTTTGAAGCCATCCCTGGCTTCGCCAACTCGCAGATGGTGAAGGCTTTCCAGAGGCCTCTCCCCGACATGTTTCGTTCAAGGTTTGTCGACTCGTTGTGTGGACTCTTGGACCGCACATTGTTATCAAACTCGGTCTATGAAGAAGTCAAAATTCGTCGTCTCGTCATCTGCATGGACGCCGCAAATGCGATATGCGATCCTTATGGAATATATGGAATTCTTCGCCACCTCTCCCGCCTGCGCTTCGATCAAGTACCGCAGCCCATTCAGGCAGCACAGGTCCTAGCACGTTGGTGTACTAGCAGCGAGGATTATGTTTCCCGGTGTGCGCGACAAACAATTGCCAGTATCCTCCTCTCCGTACGGGAACGCGACGACCGCTGGACTGCGCTCGTCAAGGACCAATTCGGGCTACCGGAGCACATCCTTCGCGATAACATCGCCCATGGTGACAATAGCGTGTTGCTTTCGATTCTCACCCACGTCGCTCGCGGGGTCATTCGCTCCGAACCCTCGAATCTGGAAATTCTGTGGTCACTTACCAAATTTGACGTACACAACACGCAACCTGGTCTACAAAACGAATTTTGCGCTTTATGGAACGAAGTTGTTCTAAAAGCAAGGGACGAATTCTATCCTCATGTCTTTGTTCTCATCTGGATCCGGCACCTTTACATGACTTTACATCGGGACACCGATGCAGCTCCGACTGCGTTTTCTGCTTCAACTGCATATGGCGACCCTATTCTGGCTCAGCCCTCGTCATATCCTTTATGCAACATTGCCACGCATCACCCAAACACGTCCACCCATGATCCTGTTACCACTTCCGCCATCGTTCCCAGTCCTACCCAACATGGCGATTCCCATCATTCCTCTTCCCTCCGATCTCGCTTAGAAAACCTGCCCTCGCCTAGTGGTAGCACAGCCCCACGACGAGCCGAGGAACCAAACATCGTTCAAGTACTTCCTATATCCACAGATTATGTCCCTCCCCATGTACATGGATTCCCACTCTCATCCTCAATGACCGATCCCGTGGACATCGGCCCGCAGTTTACTTCCGTCATGGTACCCTCCATCCATGGCGGTATCGAGAGGAAATTGTCTTCGGATATACATCCGACTGTTTCGATGGAAGTCTCCCATCATTTACCCCAATCGGCGCTGTCTAATACTACCCTCACTGCCCAATTTTTGCGCCCCGACAAGCCGACACCGGACACTCAGGTCAACGAAATGGGAGGGACATCTCAAACGCCTGCAGCAACTCAACTCACTTTCCTGGGTCCCGAAACCGTTCCGATCGCCATTACAGGTTCCGCTGTACATAGTCCGCCATCTTTTCCTGTGCAACAATCAGGTGGTTCCCCCGAGACGTTGAAACCTATTCTCCCGGCCTATCCGTTATATCCTCTGGACAGCGCCAAGAAGCGGGATCTAACCGTACCGCATGTTGCATCAGATATCACTCAAATATCATCCACGGAAAATCCCGCTGTAAACTCCTAGCACCAATACCACTCTACAAGCAAGCGATGGATCAACTAACGTCTCCCCTACCCTTATCTCTGGCTCCCTATCGTCATCCATCACGATACTGGTCCTCCACAGCGTCGTCATTCCTGTGTGATTTCCTTCGTCCGCAGACTTCCCACTCATCAACCTAATCACATCTCCCATCCAATAAGATTCTTATCCTCATCCCTAACAGTACCTTACATCAACGTTCCTCCTCAACTCACCATATTTTTGAATGCTTGGGATACCATGAGCAGTGGTTCACCCAGTGCAAATGACAGCACTCATGGTCTTGTGCCCTCCATTCCAATCGAAGCAGCTGTTCCTGCGTACCGATCGGCGCAGTCTACCCCTAATATCGTCAAACTCAACTCCCCTCCTGGGGCCATTGATATGACTAGACGTAAGGTGCCACGGAATTGGTAGACACCCATGAGGTCCAATAAACTTTTGATCAACATTCGATGTTGGTTATGGCTGAACCAGCACGAGTAATGACGACGAGAAACCCAACGAATCCCATGATCAACTATGACTGGGCCAGAGGACGAGGTAGATTATTAACACGCGCTATTCCTGTAACACTTTGGTGTGATCTTGGGCAAAGATCACGTTTATCATTATCTTTTTCTCCCTACACCTTCACCGTTAAAGACTTCCGTTATAATTCTATGCTTTCCCTTATTCACCTATCTCATCTTGACTAGCCACATCCTCACAATTATGTATGAAATAAATCAATACAGCCATGATAGCATCGATAAAAGACACGGAATCATACTATGTACTCGTAATTCTGTAGGTCTTCCACGCATCTGGTGCACATGATCTCGGGTCAGAAACTCACCCACTGGGCTTGCTAGTTGCCGGTATGGGTATTCTCAACTCAAAACTCAACAACACACAGCGCCACGCACACTGACAGTGCACTGGGCAGTGCTGAGCCGCTGAGTCAACGCCTGCCGGGACACTGGTGGGAAACAGACGAGCAGAATAAGTATGAACGACTGTGAGATGTCCCTCTGGACAGCGGGACAAGGTCACTCGAGTCCCACCCCGTGATTATCATGTACCTTCTCACAGTCGTCGTAACCCGAGGTACTTTTGCATGTGTACACCATAACTACAGTATTAGGACCGTGATTAGGACGGACCGAGAGAGCGCCGTACGCACGGCCCTGCTGATAGTTAGCGATTCTTCACTGCATCCCGAAACGTGCGGAGAAATGGAATTCGCCGAATAGGCGGAACCGATATACCCAGGAACTTGGCAAAAACACAAGACTCTGAACCTGATGCCATGCCCGAGGCCATGCCAGTGTCATTGAACACTGCACTGCAACTGGCGCTAGTGATACGCAATTCAGTTTTGGTCCGGCCCGGGAAATTTTCTGAGAGCCACGTGTTAATATGCGTGGGGATGGCACGTGTCCTGTATTGTGTCAAGCTTGTTGCTTGTCCCTTGTTCCTCTTCCACACTCAGTACGACGCAATGTCTCAAACTGGTCAGCGAGACGTCGAGCCCGGGAACAGATCAGGTATGGGATATCCGTCTCCGCCGTTTATCCACTTTCACACACATATTCAGTAGGTGGACATCGCGACCAGTCCCAGCCAGTACCGACTCAGCCTGCGCAAGGTGAATCCAACTTTGGCGACAGCTCTGTGCCCCTCTTTTCCTTGTATTCGAAGATTTCAGAGGAAGAAGACAATAAGTTATCAGATCGCTGGCAGAAGGATGCAGATGGAATCCTCATTTTCGTGAGTGTCCATGTCACCATTTCCGTCATTACGCGTATGAACGGGACTACTAGACCGGTCTGTTTTCCGCTGCCGTAGCTGCGTTACTCGCCGTGTCCATCCAGGACCTTAAGCCCAACCCCCTGGACACCTCAGTTTATCTTGCGAACATCTACCAGATTCTCGCTGATCCAAACGTCACGGTTCCTCGCCCATCCGTCCCCTCTCCTGTCCCTATACTACCCTCATTCACCCCTCCGAGATATGCCATCTGGGTGAACTCACTCTGGTTTTTGAGTTTAGTGATCAGCCTCACATGTGCCGCTCTGGCAACATCGATACATCAGTGGTCACGTCGATATATCAGGTACACTCAACAGGCACGGTGTAGTTCAGAGAAGCGAGCAAGAATTCGCGCGTTTTTTGCCGATGGCGTGAACAAGATGCATCTTCCTCGAGCAGTTGAAGCGTTGCCTGCCCTGATACACCTCTCCCTGTTCCTCTTCTTTGCCGGCCTTGTTATTTTTCTCTTCAATATCAACCACAGCGTCTTCATCTCTGTGATTTGGTGGATCGGGCTTTTCTCGATGGCGTATGTATCGATCACGCTGATGCCGATCTTTTGGTACGACAGCCCGTACTATGCACCCCTTTCTTCGACAGTCTGGTTGCTTCGCGCCTTTATGCCATATGCTCTCTATTCAGCTCTTGCGTTCATCACCCGTATATACTGTAGCTTTCAGGCCGGGGAACACTTTCGTGGATTAAGAAGACACCATTATGTGTGGATGTTGGGGGGCGTGCGGAAGGCAGCTGAGGAAGCTGCTTTGGATCAGTCGGAGGGGGTCTACCTGGGCATCTTGGACTGGACCATTGGCGCTCTGGGCGAAGATGACGCGCTGGAAAAGTTCTTTGAGGCCATCCCTGGCTTCTTCAACTCAGGTCTTGTAAAGATTCCCAGGATCGATTTCCGGAATCACCGTACGCTTCACGAAAAGCTCCGGGATGCGCTGAATGGTTTCTTGAGCCGTACTCTGTCATCCAACTCTATCCTAGAATCGGTCAAAGAACGCAGGCTCAACATTTATTTGAATGCCACAAACGCGATATTCGAACCTCAGCGAATCTCTGACACCCTGTCCTACGTTTTCATGGGGCATTTCGGTCAACTACCTCAAACAATCGAGACAGCGCACACTCTGGCACGCTGGTGCACTGCCGACATCCAAGGTATTGGGATGCTTGCGCGGTGCGGTGTTGCTAGCATCCTCCAGGCTATACGGGAACGTGATCACCGCTGGATTGCGCTTGCTCGAGACCAATTTGGCTTGCCAGAGCGTGTACTTCGGGATAACATTGCTCGCGGTGACGACAGTGTGTTGCTGGCTATTTTTCTCCACAGGACTCGCCAACTCATCCGCACCGATCCCTGGAATTGGGAGTTCCTGCCGTCACTTTCCAAATTTGATGTACAGAACACATTTCCTGGATTACAAAATGAATTTTGTGCCCTTTGGAATGAAATCGTTCTACAAGCAAGGCGCGAAGGAATTGACAGCTATTCTATCCCTATTCTCCGCGAGATCCGCCATTTTTACATCGCTCTACATCAAGGCACCGACGCTGCCCCGACTGCCTTCGATACTTCGATAAACGATGCGGACCCCGTTCTCAGACAGCCGTTGTCGTATCCTCTGTGCAACGTCGTTGATCATCGCCCAAGCCCGTCCACGCACAATACTACTGTCACCGCGTCCCCCGTCGTCCCCCACCCCACGCAACTTAATAATCCCAATGATTCTCCCTCTTACAAATATCGCTTAGAAAGCCAACTAAGCAATAGCTCCGCTCCACGTCTACTCGAGGAAGCAGACATCATCCCAGGGCTCTCTTCGTCCCAGGGTTATGCACCTCACTCATCCACTACTACAGATCCCGTGAACATCGCCCCACTGATTACTTCAGTTACAGACCCTTCTATCCATGGACTCCTTGCGACAGCTACTCCGGACATAAACCGGCTTGTTTCGGTGGCGGTCTCTCATCTCTTACTCCAGTCATCACTTTCTCCCACCGACCTTACCCCAAACACTGTACGCAACGATGAGCCGATAGATGATGTGCCCATGGGCGAAATGGGAGAGGGCTCTCGAACTCACGCAAGCGACTTTTCTCCCTCTTCCGTACCCTGACTCTTTTCCGGTCACCGTCGCTCCTTCTACTCCACCTTGTCACGCATTCTGTTTCTGTGCAACATCCAGGTGACTTCCCTGATACTCCGTGACCTATTACCTCGTCCTCACGTTGTCTCATCATCCAAACAGAAAGAAGGCTGTTGCCACACCAAATGAAGTATCAGACATCACTCAAATTTCATCATGCACTGACAAAAATTCTCGGTCTCTCCCTAACATTGGTATCACCCCACAAACAAGCGTGAAATCAGCCGGCATCGCCCCTACCCCAGTCTCCTACTCTCTCTCGTCGTCTATAATGATGTCTTCCCTTCATGGTGGCGCCATTTCCACGACTCCCCATCATCTGCAGAATCCGCCCTTTTCCAACCTAGCCAAATCTCGCACCCACTAGTATTTTTGACCTCATCCCTAACAACGGCCCACTCTTCAATTTATCAGTTTACACCAGTTTTAGACGCCGACGTCACCACGAGCAGTGGTGTCCGCAGTCCGTACGACAATACCCGTGACCTAGCTTGTTCTCTTCCCATAGCGTATTTTGCCATGAAATCCAATCAGTTCCGTTCACTGCCGATGTCGCTCAGCACACCTTGGCTCTCGGGGACCATCAACATGACTAGAATGGGTTGTAACCGTGACTGTCTTTTATGCAGCGCACGATGGAAAATTTTCAGATCTTCCTGTCAACCTTCTATAGGGACTCAATCCTATTGTAGTCTGTCCTGGTTTGATACGACTGGAAACGGTGATACCAATTCACTGAGCCCTATGATCAATCTAAGTTTGGTACGTATTTGGTACCGATGGCCCATTATATTCACCCGCCAAGTCATCGCGTACATACTTACCATCGAAATCGACGACTCGGAAGAGCCAATTTCACGGCGGCTGAACGGCGCCACGCCTCATTGATTTGCGGGTATATCAGACGTCTACATTCCCATGCCATTCAAGCTCACATAACATTCAAACCTCTTTTTAGTTTGCCTAAGTGAGAACGGTAGTCGCAGGTCGCTCATGGTGCCGCGCGGCACGCAACCCTGCACTCTGATATCCACTGGGGCCTGGGCATAGAATTCCTGAGATCAAGCCGTTGTATTGTGGTGGAGACGACACCTACGCCAGCGTGCGTGGCTTGGGCGTGCAGGAAGTCGCTCACGATCGAGATCCAAGAAAGCACGATGTTGCACTAGATTAATTGGCCCTCGGTTGGGGGACGAGGGATGACATGTTGAAATTTCGTGCGCCGGGACTCCCGGGAGAACACACGGGGGGAATGACATACGTACAGTGTCAATATACTAGAACAAAAAAGGAGGGAGGAGGATCGTACGAGAAACGAGTGACATGTGCTCCACTCGTGCGCGAGCTGGCCCGGGGCGAGCACGAGCAGAGTTGGTTAGAGTAACACTGGATCGCAATGTAGAAACACGGTGGGCTGTTTAGTCGTGCTGAGGCATATATCATCATATATCATATCCCATGGATTCATGCTAAATCTTGAAATCTGATTGGCTGGCTGTCACTGCCTGTCAGAAACTGAATTGGAATTGGAATCAAATGTAAAATCCAACAGTGTATTGTGACAAGAACGTCACAGTCACGGTTAACGCCCCTTCCCCTCTAACGTTACTAGTATCCACAGATCCCAAGATCCCACACCGTACAACATCTCTTCGATGTCTCAACCCCGTCACCATGACCCTGAAGAGGGGAACCACCCAGGTATATAGTACCTGTCATCTTGTTATGCTTTCACAAACATATATAGTAGATGATCGCCGCGAACAACCTCAATCAGTACCAATTCCACCATTGCGGCCACTGGAAGAACCCAACTTCGGGGACAGTTCTGGGACGTTCTTTTCTATGTATTCAAGGATTGCAGAAGAAGAAGACGCCAGGATGGCCGAACGCTGGCAAAAGGACGCCGATGGAATCCTCATTTTTGTGAGTTCTCACATCATCATTCATATTACTACGTGCCTAGACTGGAACTTTGTAGGCCGGTTTATTCTCTGCTGCTGTCGCCGCATTGCTTGCTATGTCTGTCCAGGACCTGAGGCCAAACTCTCAGGACACCTCCGCATTTTATCTCGCGAACATTTATCAGGTTCTCGCCGACGCCAATCAATCGCAGGCGTCCGTCCCGTTCGCTGTTGCTAAGCCGCCTCCGTTCTCTCCTTCGAGACACGCCGTCTGGGTCAATTCACTCTGGTTTCTGAGCTTAGCTATCAGTCTTACCTGCGCACTGTTGGCGACATTGCTGCATCAATGGGTTCGTCGATATGTCAGAGTTACTCGGCCTACACGATGCAGCCCAGAGAAGCGAGCGCGAATGCGTGCGTTTTTTGCAGGCGGTGTCGACAAGATGCATGTCCCCTGGGTAGTTGAAGCATTGCCTGCTTTGGTACACCTCTCGCTCTTTTTGTTCTTTGCCGGTCTCATCATTTTTCTGCTCCACATCAATCATAACGTTTCTGTCTCCGTGATTTGGTGGATCGGGCTCTTCTCAACGCTGTATGGATGCATCACATTCATGCCGATGTTTCTGCCCGACAGCCCGTACTATACCCCCCTTTCCACACCAGCTGCTTTCATGCTTATCTTCTTTCAGAGAATCATCGCCGGTGTTTTCATCGTTGTCTTGGTCCTTTGTGTCTGGATTGGTTTGATCTTGTTTGCCATGACCACAATTCTTTCCTATTTTTTCTTTTGTTTTTGGTACATTCCTTACCCTTGCCGTACGCAGAACCTGCCCGTGAGCGACCGTCGCAGACTCAGAGAACGCGGTGATGGTGGTCCAGACAACTACATGCGGACGTGCTTGGTGCTCTCACCGTACTTCTCCGTGATCTGGGGTTGGCTCACATACTTCCCAAAGCATATCGTGGCCCTCGTTAAATATATATGGTACGCGTTTCCTCGCTGGACACATAGACTATGGAAAATAGGGGAGGTGGCGGGAAACATCACTTCTGATACTGATAACTCATCGGAGATTGACTTGGGCATCTTGGACTGGACAATAGGCGCTTTTGGCGAAGACCATGATGACAAACTGGCAAGGCTTTTTGAAGCTATCCCTGGCTTCTTTAACTCAAAGCTTGTGAGCGTTCCCAAAGTAGATTCCAGGCATCAACCTACGCTTCACTCTGGGCTCAGGACTGCGCTGGATGGATTCTTACGCCGTACTTTGTCATCAAACTTGGTATCTGAATCCGTAGTAAATCACCGGCTCGAGGTCTACTTGAATTCCAATAGTGCAACATTCAAACCTGATGAAGTTTCCCGGACAGTTTCCCACATTTTTGTAGGGCATTTCGGACGACTACCACAATCCATTGAGACAGCACGGGTTCTAGCACACTGGTACGCCACCTATAACGAAGATATTGCTTCGGTTTCGCGCTGCCTACTTGCTAGGATCCTTCAAACTATACAGGAACGTGATGACCGCTGGATTGCCCTCGCTAGGGACCATTTATCTTTCTCGGAGCATGTCCTTCGCGGCAACATTGCCTGTGTCGATGATAGTCTGAAGTTTTGCATCCTTATCCACATGACTCGCCATACCATTTGCACCCAGCTCCGGAATCGGTCCTTGCTATCGTCACTGTCCCAATTCGGCGTACACAATACGGTTCCTAAACTGCAAAACGAATTTTGTGCTTTGTGGAATGAAATCGTTCTGAAAGAAAGAAGCTATCACACCAATTACCCTGTCCTTGTTCTCCG
>Ga0307510_10009006_pt1 | contig 11886 bp, 14 predicted proteins | sample 12_EM_MG_FD_207224 | JGI IMG/M metagenome (GOLD analysis project Ga0307510, IMG submission 207224) | Populus trichocarpa ectomycorrhiza microbial communities from riparian zone in the Pacific Northwest, United States - 12_EM | ecosystem: Host-associated > Plants > Roots > Unclassified | place...
GTCGAGCTTGGAGGAGAGGGGGACGAACCGTTCGTTGGACGGAGGTGCAGTTGCCTTGGGTGTATTCGGAGGAAGGGGAGGGGAGACCGAGAGTGGAAAGGTGGCGAAAACAATGAGCGCATGAGTGGAGAGAGCGAGCGAATGAATGAGCTCAAACGAGCGCGCAAGCAATACCTTGCTTAGATCTTAAATACCCTCTCATCTTCACCTTTCAACACCCCTCCCCTCCACCGCTCTTACCTCCCACTCCTCACAATTAATTATTAATGGCACTCACTCGTCTCCCCATCGAGCTCCTCGACTTCATCTGCTCTCATCTCTGTCCTTCCGACCTCGCCGCACTCTCTCGTACCAGTTCTCTTTTCTGTCCCATCGGGCAGCGCATCCTCTACCGCGACCTCAACCTCTCCTCCGCGAACCACAACCTGTCCGTCGTCGTGACACTTTCGAACAAACCGTGCATCGCCCGCGTCGTGCGCACCCTCAGGATAACGGTCGAGCCCACCGTTCATCTCTTCCGGTTATTTTATATCGCGCTCAGTGACGCGCTTTCGGCTATGTCCGAACTGACCTCACTCCACATTTCCCTCGACGCTCATCTCAATCCCAGCTGGGTCCTCACTCCATGCACTCGCACCATCATATACCCCCGCTTGCAAATTTTCACCTCCTCATTCCCATTCGATGCTCACGTAACCCGTTTCCTCGAACGCACCCCAGCACTCGAGAAGCTCGAATTGGACACCGCACCTGTATCCGGCACAGCCGTTCTTCCCCAACTCTCACACGCCGCCATCCCCCGTCTCGTGCACTTTATGGGCTCATGTCAGGCCGTCAAGGTCATTGTTCCAGGACGTCCCCTTGAGAGCATCCACATCCACGATGGCGACCTGTCAGAGGACGAAGTGGCATGCCTTGCACAATCGACTGGCCACATAGCCGTGCTCGGAGTGATCACGTCTGCACTCCTTGTCCCTTTCCTCAAGTCCCTCGCGAGGCACCTTCCCTACTTGGCCTACCTTCGCCTCATGGCACCATTTCATGTATCGTTTAAACCCTCTGACGACGTGCGTCATCCCATTCTGACCCGTACCTGCTGAGCGAGCTAACGCCATCCCAAAGCAGACTTTCTACGAACAAGTAGCAACTACCTTAACATCTATGCCTCAACTACTCGACTTTGAGCTTTCTGGAATGCATTGGGGGTCTTCCTTTCAATCGAATGAGGCGGGCTGCAAGCAGCGGATTTGGCAAGCAGCGCCCATCAACCCGATCCCTGAACATCATCTCGAGGATAGCCTGGACTTTGCTTCGGATTTTGGATTTGTCTATTGACCACCCGTTGGGGTTTAGTTATTATGCTATGCTTATTATCGTATTATTACCGCATGCTTGTCATGCCGTCCATACACTAGTCGCCCATATTCTCTGCACGCATTTACTTCTCTCGGCATTCAAATTTAGGCATCTATGTGAGTGATTGGCAAATCTTATCACCTACGATTACAAAGAATGCATACTGCTTATTCCTCACTCCTGGCATCATCATTACCTCCATCGTCCAATTCTAGCCCCTTGAGTTGACGGAGGGCCTTCCGGACGAAGCGAGAAGCACCGGTGCGCTCGACCTGACCCTGATCGAGGGAAACTACCGTACCCGACCCATCGCCGCCTCCCACGAACTGCACCACCGTGACCCGATATGCTTCTTCATCGACCGTAAACTGCGATGTCTCAAACCGCCAGCCGGTAGCAACCGCCCCATCTACCGCAACCGTATTGGTCCGCACGTCGTACTCTATACGACTTGGGTCAAACCCGAGTCCCAATCCGATTGCCTTGATGTACGCTTCCTTGATCGTCCAGATGAGATAAAAGTGGCTAAGCGCTTCGCTCTCTGGCACGTCACTTGAGACGAGGCGCTTCTCCGCATCTGTCAACTTCACAAATGGGAAAAAAAGGGGGGGAGAAGGACGGCAAGGGGGAAAGAATGCATCAGTCCGGCGAAAGCAGTGGGTCACAGACTAGAACGCGCATAGCCGCTCACCGTGCTCTCTCCCACCGCACGCAGAAACGACGCGACCCCTTCTGCCACCCGTGTCGGCACTTGTACCCTCATCACGTCGACCCCGATCAGGAAAGCAGGGGGTCCATGCTCCCCGGGCGCGAATGCCATCGCCACCAGTTCATTGTCATGGGATACGTTGAATCCGATGGGCGGAGAACCGATGCTCGTCACCTGCGAACGACAGAGGAGGTCATGGGTCATTAAGTGGAGGGATAGATCCCAAACCAAACAGAGAGGGGGGGAGATACGTGCAAAGTAAGGCTTCCCCGCTTCCGTAGTGGCGAGGTGGATCTCCTCGGCAGAAACGGCTCGCTGCTCACGTAGGAGGACACGGGGTAGAAGACGGCCGATTAGGCAACCTCGAGGGAAAGGAGTTGGCCTTGGGTCGAACAAAGAAGAAACGCGCGCCCCGCGGGCGAACGAGATAGGATACACAGTACTCACGACAAGCGTCCGCTCTGTGGTAAAAGCGCCGTACGCGCTCGAGGGAGGACGCGTCGAGTAATGTCAGGGCGTTCTGATAAAGCTGTTATTTATTTATTTTTGAGCTGATGGGTTTTCTGCTGTCGGCAGAGGAGAACGACTTGCATCTTCATCGAGGGAGGTAGGGTGGTCGATGAGCCAGACTTGCGGTTGAGGCGAAACCATGACCGGCAATGACCGATCTCGACAGTAAGTCATAAGATGAGATGAGAGATGAGATGAGATGGGATGTAACAGTTGTCTCTCTCATCATCTGGCTCCATCATCATGTCAGAAGTGCGGAAGCTGGTTACTCTTGGGATGTTCATCATAGACGAATTCGCCTTTTTGGATACCGCAGGAAAGCCGACAGGTCGCAGGTTATCCCCACAGGAAGAGTACACCCCCCGATTTTGCACGCGCTCGCCCGCTTATCCTCTTCTCTGCTTCAGATTGGGGGAGGCGGCACTTATGCCAACGTTGGCGCTCGCATCTGGTAAGGTTTCATATCCCCCCTTCGAAACGTGGCGTTCCTCCCGTAAGGACGGAACGCACGTACGGAGATGCCGCGTTTGTTTCGTTTTATCCAATTAATTAGAATCGCTCTTTTAGGCTGCCAGCGAGTGAAGTCGGTATGGTTGTTGATAAGGGCGGAGACTTTCCCCAGGAAATAGACGCCACCCTGAGGAAATACGGCGAAAGCATGTGGTTCTTCAGGGAGCAGCCAGGCAATACCACGACTCGAGCGCTCAATTCATACATTGGCGATCACAGAAAGTGGGTTCCAAACAACACTACATATCCGCCACGCTCCACGCCGGGCGTTTCTAATCATATCCCATCTACCGTTACGATGACTCGCCTCCTCGTTCTTGGCTTTTTCTTCTCTTCTCATGTTTCACAAGCTTTCAATACCTTACGCCTAGAATACGTATCACTCCTCGTGACCTGACGGACACCCCCCTTTTTCGTTCGACCGCTTTGCATTTCATCTGCTCGCCAACTCGCGCTGCCGTTATCATGACTCAGGTCGCCGAAGTCGAAGGCTGGTCCCCCGTATCCATATACGAACCCATACCCGTACGTACCAAACCGCCGCACCGCGCCACGCCGTGCTGGCCACCTCGCTGATTGCGAGTCATTAGGATAGATGCGTTCCGGAGGAGCTCCCCGCACTCCGCGAAGTTCTGCCGCTCATATCTGTGATGAGGTACCGCCCCGATTCCTCGGACCGCCATCCCCTTTGTCCTCTCGCGGTTTTATTTTTGACTCATCGTAATACTGTGCTGTAGTCCCAATGCTGAGGAGGCGCTCGGGCTTCTCTCGATCCCGCTGCCCCCGACCAAGTCTTCGATAGAACAAGCCTGCGAGGCGTTTCTCAACTTCGGCGTTGGCCCTGGAGGCACCGGCTGGGTTATAATTCGTAGCGGCAGCATGGGAGCCTATATCGCCTGCCGTTCCCAGCCGGGTGTATGGATAGACGCTTATTGGAGAACCGAAGAGCGGGTGGTTGACGTGACAGGTGAATGAATTCCCCATGGGCATCTCCTGCCGTTGGACCAACCGGCTTATCTACGGCCGCGTTTGCTTCCGAATCAAAAGGAGCCGGAAACAGCTTCTTGGGTGGCCTTGCCGCCGGCCTCGCCCTGACAAAGACAAACGGAGATGTTTTTGAGGGTACGTGATGTGTAAATCGCATCTGCGGTCACGTACACACTAAATTTGCACGTTGATGGGATGGGGTTCAACCACCAGCTGCATTTCATGCGACGGTATCTTCATCCTACACCATCGAACAGTTTGGCCTACCCCAGATCACTCGGCCATCAAGCGATGTTCGGAGCGAGGAATGGAATGGAGATTCACCATGGGTGAGATTGCAAGAGCTGAAAGCGCGGTTTGCGAATACCCAGCAATGACTCACGATGGGGTAAGGATTATTAGAGTACAACGGTGTAAAGCGGTGTACGTGAGAACTAGAAATACAATTTGGAGCAGACACAACGAATAATAATGACTCATTGTACAATCGTCTCGCGGTCAGAAGGAGAAGGGCGTAAGGGGGGTCATTGCTGTTGAGATTCATATTTCGCTCTGCTCTCCGCGAAGAGTTTTTGCTGTTCCTCCCAGAGCTCTTCTTCTGTCTTGCCTGACTGCTCCAATTTTGACACTTTCTTCTCTCGGTCCTAAGTCAAGGCATCATTACATCGCATCGATGGAGATGGCAAAAATAAGGAAGGTGCATACCTTCTGTTGCTGCTTATGGTCCTTGAGGACGTCTTCGACCTCTTCGGTGAATGATTCAAAGCCGAGTCTCTGGTCCAAGGCCATAACAATCAACAATTGAACCACGCGATTGGGCTATAGGGAGACGACGAAACGGAAAGACGCACCTTGAGCGCGCCAATTATATGCTCGGGGGCGATAGTTTTCTTCGAGTCCTGCTCACAAATCTCGTTCGCCTCAGACGAAATGAGATGTATGAATTCTAGATGAGGTCGGGGTCGAGGATCAAATCAGCTCGGCGAAGATCAGAACGTGAGGTGGGTCTGGCACGGACCGACGCAGCATTCGATGACCAAGTCGCGAGTCTCCTTGGCGCAAGTGACGTCGTTGGGAAGGAGTTCTGTTTATGGCACAGCACGCGCGTGTATGTATGTATGCGTGCGTGCATGCATTGCGTTTGCATGCATATGAAATGTACGCATATTTGTGTGTTCGAATTTGGTTGCACGCGAAGCGGCCAAGCGTATACGTAGGAGGAGTACGCGTGCGGGGGAAGAGGAAAAGATAGAAGGAGACAGCGGGAGGTGGCTTTGTCAGGGTCGCGGATATTTTAAGGCCGGAGGAGGGCCGCGAGACGACGAGAAACGAACCGGTGATCATCTTTGCCACGGTGGCTTTTGGCAGGGAGAGGTCGTCGTCGGATGGCGGGAGACTGGAGTGACCTTCGCGGTCTGACATGACCACTTGTATGGGTAACGGGATGGGGAAAGGGAAGGGAAGAGAGATAGGATGTTTTACGGGGTAACGGAGCGGTCCTAGCCCAGCGAACGGGTGCGGGTGCGGGTTGGTTCGTTGACTTGACTCGCCTTGCCGTATTTTAAATTTATAAATATTCCTAAATCTTCGCACCTATTTTGGAAGTTCATCCGTTTTTCCACTTTGACAAGAAACGATCATGTCGTCGTCGGCTGTACGTGTTTCCTCCGCTCGTTTGTTGCCTTTGTGTTCTCATCTTTCTTCTTTTTCATTATAGGTCCAGCCGGTCAACCCAAAGCCTTTCTTACAGGAGCTGACCGGGAAGCCTGTGTTTGTTCGTCTGAAGTGGGGACTCGAATACAAGGGGTTCCTCGTGAGCACGGATGGCTACATGAACCTTCAGGTCCGAAAACCTCCGATCTTCATGGCCTTTCCCTTGACCTCTTTTTTAGCTGGCCAACACTGAGGAATACCAAAATGGCGAATCTAACGGGACTTTGGGCGAGGTTTTCATCCGGTACGACCAGGTGTTGTCTTTGCTTTTATCCTGAACCCGCTTACCGATGCTCCTTGACTCGTCCAGATGCAACAATGTTTTGTACATAATAAGTCGCCTTCCTCTAGTATCCCCGATTTACATCCTTACCTGTTCCGTCTCCACAGAGAAGCTCCAGCCGAATGAAATATTCGAAAACCTTGGAAGGTCAGGGGATACCTTCTTCCATTTCCAAGGTGAAGTACGCTAGCTAGGTGATTTGATCTCGCACGTGCTCGTTTGCCGTGTGAGCCTCGTTTCGCTTTGGGGGGCCTACGTATGTATATTGGCATTGTACGCGTCATTGTATTTGCCCACTGCAAAAATCGCAGCATTTCTTGACTCTGGAAGGTTCTTCCGTACTGCCATTGTGCGTTGTGCGAGTATGCCTGAAACAGTTGTTTCTCCTGAGTGAGCCGTATGTCGCATGAGTCACTCGATTAGACACAGCTTCGGTGTTGACTGCGCTTTGGTGGCCGACACCTTTTTTCTCTTAAATAGTCTACCTACAGTGTCAATTGACCTTCCCTACATTTTACAACCTTACACCCTTACCACCACGTTCACCCGACCTCAAATATTGTACACACATCAACAATGGCAAAATCGACCCGCTCCAAAGTAAAACGTACATTCCGTGCCAAGAAACGCAAAGAGGGCGTGTTCGCAGCCGCAGAAGCTGCGCGTCTCCAACGACTCAACGCAAAGCTGCGTGCTCTCACCACCACCTCCACCACCACGACCGCTGAGGGAGGTAGACAACCAGAGGAGGAGGAGGAGGAGCATCAAGATGTGGATATGCCAGGTTCGTGTTGGTTCACCGCTTTCGGGCTCTTGGACCACCAGGACATCAGCCCTACCCTCTTGCACTGCCTGGGCCTTTAATCGTCCGCCTGCTCCCTCCCTCCCTCCCTGCACACAAATGCGCTCGTTGAAATCCTCCTCTACTTCGCATGGATCAACATATCGTTAACCACATTGACATCGCAGCTCAAAACGAAGACGCGGACGCGGAAGAGACCGTGTCACCATCTACAGAAGAAGGTCCGATATTGCGGCTTTCCCTATTCAAAGCTTTAACACATCTTTGTCTAATTTTGGTCTCTTGCAATTCTATGTTACAGGAGTAGATGGAAAGGCGCCAGAGAAAACGACGGGGAAAATTTCAACCCATGGACCGAGAGGGTCGCGTCGAGAACGTTGGAGGGCCTCGAAGGGCATGACGCCTCGACCCAGGTCGAGGGGAATGAACAGACAAGGCACCGCCGCCTCGAGGTACAAGCCAGGGCGGTCTCACAGGCGGCGATAGAGGACCCTGATTATTGCGGCGTCGAGGAGGAACGACAAAACATGGCATTTATCGCCTCGTGTGTTGTCTGCACGCGCGTGTTGTGTAAATTGATATATCCCTTTGAATGGTGGTGCACACATGGAGGTACCCATATCCATTCAATTGCCATTTCTGCGTCGAATTTTCCTTGATGCGCGTGGGTATCAATCAACCCTCAAAGGCAAGAACATTCGCTCGCGATTAAGGTAGCACAGGCGGTTAAACCCATCAGGCATGTTCGTTTGGGGTTGTCTGATAGAACACAAGGAAGAAGTCTCAATGGCACCACACCGCGACTGTGCTATCTGCCCCTGTGCTAACCAGCCATGGCTGCTTTGGCACCCATTTGACTTGCAACACGCCCAGCCCCTCACGCACCTCGTGTCCGCGCAGGATCTTGAGCGGTACGATGAGAGGATCCGTAAGGAGGTCGCTGTAAACACGTGCGTGGAAGACCTGGATCGAGCCATCGTCGGACGACGATGCAAACAACGGATACGATGGGTGAAAATGTAATGACCGAATCGCGCGGGAATGATATCTATCGGGTGTATCACGCGACAATGAGTCAGACTTGAATGTACGCATAAAACGGGCATGGGCGTACCGAAGAATTTTATAAGGTTTATCACTAAGTTCGAGGTCGAACCAGCAAAGCTTTCGGTCGTAGCCACCGACAATCAAGTGGTCCCCGGATGGATGGACGTCCATCGAGGAAATCCACCGTATTCCAGGAGTAAGCATTTTCAGGAGCTTCTGCTCTGCAAGGTTATAGATCCGAACATAGCGTTGCGTCTATGTGACAACCGTTAGTTCCCAGGACATAAAAGGGGAAGGGGGAGCCAAATGCACGGACCGCCACAAAAAAGTGAGGCTTGGAAGGGTGGAACAGAACGAGCTGGACAGAGCCCTTGACCTTCTTGAATGGAGCTTGGGAATGTCGGCGTGATACCTGGTGTATCCATACTCCGCTCTGGCCCCCTCCACTGGCTGTAAGGATGGATCAGTGTGATACATGGGATGGGTGGAGGGAAGGACTAACAGACTGTGGCAAAATAATCACCCTTACGGTGCCATGCGATGTGTTTGATTAGCCCCGAAGATGACGGAAGCTCCAGGGACAGACGAGGACCGTCCAGGGTGGGTTCCTGTGAAGGGCTGTTGATCCACTTCACCAAGGACGGTGTTGCCGGAGCCGATGGGAGTGCTGCAGGTTGAAGAAGCGCCCGAGTAGAAGTAAGAATTGCGGGAGGGAGGTTAGGGGGAATGAAGAAGCAAAGTTTCTCCTCTCTGGCATTATCATCTCAATTACGGATCTATGCTGGAAAGCAAAGAACACTCACACTCCGACCACGAAGAAGCTCACGTCTGTTCGTGGACACCAATCCACCGCATGGACTTTCTCATTGAGAGACCAGCGCTTCACCTCGCGGCCGACGATAACCTCCCAAAGGCATACGATTCCCTCCTCGTCCGCACTCACGACCCATGCGCCATCCGGGCTGATCGAAACACAACGCACTCTTCCACGCACATGCGGAAAACTGAGGGATTTGTAAGTAGGGAACGGCCGTAAGGTGTTTGGACTCGGCAACTTTGGAATCAGGCTGTTCGGGTCAATATTCAGTTTCGTCCGTTGAATCCGCGGCGCGAGATAGAGATCCAGCTGTCGACTAAAGCGCTCCTGGATGAACTGGTCATACGCGGGGACCAGTCGCAGCGAAGGGTACTTTTGTGGGAGGTAATCTTGTTCGCGGTCCTCCCTGTCGGTGGCTTCCCACTCTTTCCGCTCCTCTTCCGTGGGTAGGTACTCTTCTGGGGGATTGTACGATTCAGAGTGGGTGGGAAGTCGCAGTTTAGGTGCGGGGAGTGGTGGTGGGTGAGAGGAAGAGGGTTCGTCATTCCAGATGGCGAAGAGTTGTGGTTGCGACGAAGTCGTTTTTGGTTTTGAGGGGAGGATGCGACCTTGGCGGATGGCGCGCACAATCTTCATGACCTAGGCATCGAGCTGAGCGTGTATTGTATAGAGGGAGGGCCGTTGAATCAAACCTTTTGCTTTTCCCATTTACTCGGGACCCAACGCCGTTTGGGCTCTGGTGCAGCAGAGATTGGCATAACCTCCTCCTTGCCCTTCCCTGTGAACCATTCCACCGTAGGCTCATAGGGATCATAGCTGGCGTCTGGATTCTCAAGAGACTCGAGCCGGCGAATAATATCCAGCTCCTCTGCTGTCAAAGGTTTGTCCATCTGTGTGTTTTTGTCGAACGCCGAAATCCTATAGGATTATCAGCTACAGCATGGCATTGGGGAGAACAAGTATCACCATGCTGATGGATCGTCCACCGTCTTCAAGAATTTGTCCAGCTCATCTCCACGTGCCGGTTTGAGGACTTTCTTACCATCAATATCGTACCCTACGTGAGGCAGATCGTCATACCAATGAAGCGGTATGTTTCCGACGCGATTTGGTGCCTTTCAAAGAGAGTGGTTTGTCAGTTGGTTTGTCAGGACATATAGACATTAGAGAACGCACGCACGTCTTCAGTTGAAGAATCCGAATCGTAGTCTGGTTCTATCTCTGGGTATACTTTTTTTGGATGCCCAGTGATATCCGAGATGACAGTCTTGGCCTTTGGAAATATGCGGAGATCATCATCAGAGGACGCATCCTCGTCATCTTGTTCATTGTCTCCGCTTTCGAAATCATCCTCGTCTTCAGCAGGCGATTCTTCTTCTTCCTCTTCGTCAGTGTCCGAGCCCGCGTCGATCTCCGGAAACGCGTCTATTTCGTCACTCTCCGACCCTTGTACGGGTTCGTCCTCCTCTTCGTCTGCACTGAGTAGGTCCAGCCCGCCGTCGGGGAAATGCTCCGCATCGCTAGCGTCTGACGGTTCCTTTACTGTCTGCTTGCGTTTTCTGTTAACGGCAAGAGGTGCCATTTCATTTTTTTCTTTGGTCGAGGAACGGAACGAGAGTTTGAGAAAAGGATTCTCACGGGGTCGAAGAAAACGCGCAAAGACAAGATTAACTTAGATTCGATCGGGGGTCCGTTCAAACGACCACTTTAAACACAAAACTCGATACCGAATGGTACAATACGGAGGCGGTACGCTGCTCGAGAACAAAGTGAAGGGGAAATTTTGTTGCTCAACGTTGATTCTCCGTGCCTCTAGACGAAGTTTCAGCCCTCGTGCTAGACATTGGCACCTCTACGCTCCGCGCCGGCTACGCGGGGGACGACACACCAAAGGCGATCATCCCAACGTCGTACGGCTTCGTGCCCGCCACCCGAGATGGAGACGTCCCCATGACAGAAGCAGACACGGAGGGAGACCCCCCGGCCCCTCCAAAGGACGAGAGCAAACTGTATATCGGACAGCATGGGCCGTCCGTCTGGCGGGAAAACATGCAGATCGGGAACCCCATGAGCGAGGGTTTGAGTGCGTCATCGTCGCTCGCTCGCTCTCTCTCTCTTGTGCGCGACTGAACTAATATAACATTTATCTTATTTTGCTTCTCTCCCCCCCCAAAGTCACCGACTTCAAACTTATCCCGTATCTGGTTCGTCACGCGCTGAAAGATGTCCTCCGTTGCAAAGCGGAGGACCATCCGGTCCTCGTCACCGAGCCCGCCTGGAACACCACCGCGAACCGCGAACGCATGGCCGAGATCATGTTCGAGGAATTTCAGGTGCCCGCGTTCTACATTGCGAACACAGGCGTGCTAAACGCGTCCGTCTTTGAAACTCCCCTCTCTTGTCAGTGAATTGTCTTGCTGACTTTGGGGGGGGAACAAAAACGACCCTCTACTAGATTTGCCGCAGGGAAAGGTTCCGCGTTGGTCATTGACATAGGCCACTCGACAGCCAGTGTGACCCCCGTAGTGGACGGCTTCGTTCTCCGAAAAGGTATATACAACAACCCTTCATTTCGACAGCGACGTACGGATGACAGACGGTTAATGCGCACACAGGCCTTGTCCACTCGGCTCTCCCTCAGCTCGTACACGCACACGCAAAACACACGCTGATCAACGCAAGCCACAGCCATCCACCAATCCAGCTGTTCTCTCACCAGCTCATCGCAAACAAAGCGGTGCGTAAATTCCGCTAATAACCCCCCCCCCCCCGGGGGGGAGCGTTACGTTCCTTTGACTCATTAACCTGACCCGTACGACTCTGTAGCCCATGGAGGCCGGAACAGCCCCGCGCTTCGCAGTGCGGGAGGACCGCTTCTCGAAAACGACGCCGAGCCTCGCGTCATACTACGAAAACAACGAAGTGGAAGAATGGATACAGACCGTCGCCGGTGTCCTCGACCAAGGCTGGAATGACCAGTACGCGCGCCCGCATACATTCTTCACTCATACAGAGAATAATAACACACACACCCTACACTCTCGCAGAGCCGCATCGCAGAGGCCCATGCGCCACTACGAGTTCCCCACAGGGTTCAACACCTATTTCGGGCCCGAGCGTTTCCAAGTCGGCGAGCTCTTCTTCGCCCACTC
>Ga0307510_10009007_pt1 | contig 11884 bp, 13 predicted proteins | sample 12_EM_MG_FD_207224 | JGI IMG/M metagenome (GOLD analysis project Ga0307510, IMG submission 207224) | Populus trichocarpa ectomycorrhiza microbial communities from riparian zone in the Pacific Northwest, United States - 12_EM | ecosystem: Host-associated > Plants > Roots > Unclassified | place...
AAGCGCCCGACGGATGGCCCGGTTATGTAATGTGAAAGTACAGAGACAACTTCTCATGCATTTCGTCCCAAGAGGCATTGGGAGACTCTCGCCCCAGCTCCCAACGGTAAGCACGGACAGCCACCCACGTCTCATGACGCTCAGGCTGTCTAGATTTTTCACAGTCTACCTCAGAGCCCATGTCGTTCTCGCATCCTCCGAACTCGCTTCTTCCTCAGTAACAATGAGTTTCCACCTTCACATCGTTGGGCACGACATCTCTCGTCGTCATCGCAGACACCACCCTCACCTAATTCGCGACCGAGGCTGCAGTCGCGGAAGGAGGTCTACGCGGCACGGAATCGTTCACTCTTCATGTACACCTCCGCCGTCATAATCTTCTTCTCCGGCTTGACTTACGCGGCGGTCCCACTGTATCGTTTATTCTGTTCCTCCACCGGATTCGCTGGCACACCGCAAGTCGGTATGGGCAAATTCAATCCAGAAAGACTCGTGCCCGTCGAAGAGGCTCGGAGGATCAAAGTCCACTTCAACGCGGATCGCTCCGATCAACTCCCCTGGACGTTCGTCCCCGAGCAGAAATTCGTCAGCGTACTCCCAGGAGAGACGAGTCTGGCATTTTACAAGGCGAAGAACGCCTCACCGCAGGATATAATCGGGATCGCTACCTACAACGTGACTCCGGATAGGGTATATTGTCACCAACGGATGGAGTTCGCTCGGATACTGAAACCCCCTTCTCCCTCCAGGTCGCTCCGTATTTCTCAAAGGTAGAATGTTTTTGCTTTGAGGAGCAGAAGCTTTTAGCGGGAGAGGAGGTTGATATGCCTCTCCTGTTCTTCATTGATAAAGACATCCTCGACGATCCTGCCTGCAGGAATGTCGACGATGTAGTCCTGTCTTATACATTCTTCAGGTTTGTGCTCTATCTATCTTTTGGGTCATTGATGGTGACTTCCATTTCTCGCCACAGGGCCCGGAGGAACGCCAGAGGAGACCTTGAGCCCGACGCCCCAGAAGACGTCGTCCAGAATTCTTTGGGCTTTGGCGACTACGAGCTGGCGTCGAAGAAAGCCTCCCCCAGCTCGGGCAACTCATCTACCTCAGACACAAAATAACTTATCGCTGTATATGGCCAATGTCTAATTACACCACCTCTTTCACCATTCGACAGATCCGAGGGCTGTGGGCAACGTGCACCAGCTACTAATCCAACACAAAAACCGAACAATTTGGTTTCACCGCGAGAGTCGAGTAAGCCTTATGAAAATGTTGCCATGAAATCGCTTATCATACTCCATCCCAACAAACCCAAAACCGCGTATGTACTAGGGCCGTAAGATGTGAACGTTGTCTGAGAGGGGAGATACCAGTAGAAAAAAGTCCATAGGTGTGCCAGTGAAGGAAATAAATAGAAATGTAACAACAAAACCGGAAGAGGGTATAGATTGTGCCGAGATCATCTTTTCGCGAGTGAGAAATGAAACTGGTAATCGCGAAAATTTGGTAGGAAAGGCGATCACTTCGGGGCAGGACTGGCGTTGGCCGGCGATCTCGAAGGGGGAGGGGGGGCGTCGAGAGGGCGGGGCCCAGAAGGAGATCCTTGTGTCGGAGAAGGATTTGCGCTCCCACCCAAATCGAACTGAGAAGGAGATAACCTCGGATCGAATGCGGACCCTCCGGTCATCTGCGTCACCAACCCACCACCATTTCCTGTCCCCATACCCATACCGCCCATTCCAGGCCCCATCCCGTTCTGTCCGGTCAACACTGGACTCATGGGACCCATCCCCATTCCCATACCCATCATACCCATCATCGGCATTCCCATCATCGACATTCTGGGGTCGAACTGACCAGTCATCATAGGACTCAACCCCTGCTGACCGGTCGCCATCGGACTTAGCATCCCAGGACTTCCCATCCCTCCCATACCGCCCATGCCACCAAATCCCTCTCCTCCGGCCTGACTCTGCCCCATGTTCTGCGCAAAGGTCATCATAGCCTGCTGGTAAGCCTGAGCCGCTGCCTGCTGGGCCGCAAACATCTGTTGTGAGCTGTTCATCATCGGATTGAAGCCCCATCCGCCCATCATCGGGTTCATGCCCATCATCATCGGATTCGCCATCATAGGGTTGAACCCAGGACCGAACTGAGGCCCATACATCGACCCGTTTTGGACCATCTCCAGTTGCTGTTTCGTGAAATCGTCAAGCTTGCGTTGCCTCTCTTCCGCGACCCTCCTCTCGCGTTCCCGCTCCGTCAGCGCAGCTCCGATACCACCTTCACGCTTCCTCTCACGCTCGTGAGCAGAGACAGCTCCAAGAAGACCGGTTTGAGGAGGGGGAGGTTTCATTGGAACATTCACAAGTGAAGCTCCTGTCTCCTTCGCAACCTCTTCCTGACGTTTTGCCGACCGCTCCTGACGATCTTGCAAGCCGGCGGAGAGGAGACCATGGACAGCGAATGCTTTGGTCATCGTATGTGAGGGCTCGATCTGCACGAATGTCTCCCTTTGGGGACCGTTGTCTTTTGGGGAGTCCTTGTTCTCGAGCGCCTGGCTCCATATCGTCTGCCTAGCTGCTCCAGGCGTGGGGAAATCCGACTGAGCTCGAAGGTGATTATGTCCATGCGGTTGGGGGGACGGTCTACGGTCATCGAAGTACTGACTTCGGGTAGGATCGGGGTAATGTCCGGAGGGTTGACGGAGAGTAGACGGCCCTTGATGATGGTAGTAGTCGTCTTGATCGCCTGCGGGAAAAAAATGTTGGTATCGAACAGGAACTGCGAAACGGAGGCGCCATGGAGAAACACATACCAGAGCCACGACCCGGAGAAGGCGGCCTCGGTAAATGCCTCTGTGGCCTGCCTTGCCCAAGCTGGTGCAAATCGGTAGTGGAGCCGTATGGAGAACCTCGAGCAGAAAGCTTGCCTAAGTTTTGCCCGGGTTCAGAGCCCTGACCCCGCTTTGGAACGATGGGATCGCCATCTGAGTCCACATCCTCGTCGTCTTCGTCTTCCTCCTCTTCCTCGTCGCTGCTCTCTGCCCAACTACCTTGACGTACTCTCCTCTTGCCCTTTCCATTCGCACCTCCGTTCCTCCCAGGACGATGAACCGCGGCCTGGTGAGCAGCCTGCTGGGCTTGCGATTTCGCCAGCCTCTGTGTGGCTTGCTTGGATGGCGCAAAGGATGACCTATACTTCCCCTCGTACGAGCCGCTATCCCGCGAAACATCGTCTCCATTATCCGAAGGTGTAACGTGTACTTGCGGTGTGTCATGTACTTCTTCCTCCGTTCCCGATGTCGGACGTCTCCTGCCTTGCGGCGGCAACTTGGAGGCGGCATTGGCTTCATCGCGCTCGAGGAAAGTCAAAGCGGCCAAGGCATCGGCGTTCTCGTCGTAGTGCTGGCGTGGATCGACATTGGCCATGTTCGTGGGATACCTGTCAGCGGTGTCTATAGCCCGTGGAGCCTGTTGCGTTATATTGCCCAGAGTCTGTGTGAAATTTTGACCTTGGTGGTGTGGAGGTTCTGTGTACGTAGGGTAGGAGAACTGTGATGTCTGTTCGGAGAACGACTCTGGGTGAGGGGGGAGAGGATGTCGTGGTTGGGGTTGACTGTTATGACGGGGATGTGAAGAGATGGAATCACTCGTCCCACCACGTTGCTTCAGAACCAGGTCACGTGCGCCGGAAGGGCGCGAAACCAGTCCCGACCGGCTTCCTCCCCCTTGCCCTCCACTGCCTCCGTATCCGATTATAGATGTACGCCTGGAGTCGACTACTGACGGTGTAGGATCCGTGTCGCTGTTCGGGTGGGGTGGATTCGGAGATCTGACGTCGCCCTCCATGGTCTTGACCGGGTTGAATGAGGATGTGACCGGCTGTTGAGGTTGCGGTGCTAACATAGGTTGCTGATCGCGACCTTGAGCGTGACCGCGATCCCGGTGTTGGTTCTGAGATGGGTGAGGGGGTGACTGAGTCGGGTGCTGTGGTGGAGATGCCGATAGAGGTGGTGGGACGGGGGTCGTCTTCGCCTGAACGGACGGTCTCCTTACTTGGAGCGGCGAGGGTTCTGGAGGCAGCCGTTGTTGGTGTTGAGTCTGGGTCTGTTGCGGTGGGGGTCGGGGTTCATCCTCTGTGGAAGGTTCTCCTTCATCCTCGTCGTCATCGTCACCGTCCGACCGTCCATTAACAGGGATGTTTTCCCCGCGCCCAACGACCTTCGGAGGTGGCACAGCAAAGGCATCCTGTGTTTCCTGAATATAGTATAGAGCTCCGGCCTCCTCGATGAGATCACGATCATACCCACTCCCTTCCTTCCCTTTCCCTGCCTGCGTGACGAGCCTCACACCCTCAGACTTCCCGGAAAAGGGGGTGGACAAGGGTTCTCCCTGGAATGATTCATCCTGTGCCCCCCGCTGTGACTGAGAGACCGAGTGAGATTGGGATTGAGAACGGGAGCCTTGGTTCGAGTGTTTTGCTGAAGAAAACGTTCCTGACATTTGCTGCGGGGGATTCGGCCTCACCCCACCGAAATAGCCAGAGTATTCGCTCTTGCTCGTGGTACTTGTCGTAGTGGCGGTGTGCGTTAACGTAGGGAGAGAGTTTACCGTTGTCGGGGTTGGTGAAAACGTGGAGTCATTGGGACGTGGATCTGGGTGAGGGCTCGGCGTGGGCTCTGGCATCTTCGCTATCGTTGGGGTGGTATGGGAATTGGATGGGCTGCTCGCCTCTCCCCTCTGGATGACCCCCTGGAACCGTGAAGAACCCGGCGTCGGCGATCCAGGTTCTACCCCAGGACCTTTTCGGATAGGAGGGGTGACTGGTCGTTCAGGTCTCCTGGGGGTTGTCTTATGAATGTCCGAAAATGTTGACTGGACCGGGTGTATTGGCTGGTTCGAGTAGGGCGAAGGCAGCACAGAAAATATGGATTCCTTCCCAGGAGAGCTGAATGAAGAAGGGCCTCCATTAGAATGAACCACATCCTTCGATGCATGTGTATCGAGCTTTGAGTCTGGCCTGGAGGGCGAGAGCACCTCCTCTCTCGAACGACGGGAGTCCGGTTTTGAGCCAAGTGATCCAGCTGAATCCGTCCGGCTGATACCAAACTCGTGAAGAGCAATGTTCGAGGTGGGGCTTGTAACGATGGCTTCTCCCAGGAATGACGACTCGGTGTCTACCTGGAGCTTTGGTAGGTCCTGACTTGTCTCTGATTGCTGTTTTTGAATTTGATCGGACCGAGGAGATGAACCATTGACAATGGAAGGCCCAAGTCGTTGGACCGTAGGGGGATTGCCGCCAGTGTCCCAAGAGTTTGACTCCCGAGTCGAACGTTCAGTGATCGGAGTCAAGGCCCTCCGATCGCTGGGATGAGGAGGTCGAGCCCAATTGTCGTCCCGTTTTTGCTGGCGTGCTTGTTCGAACGTCAAAACACCAGATCGTGGGATGGTTTGGTTTGGCCCGAGGCTAGGTTGTTGATTCTGGTTCTGGTCTGAGAACCCACCGCTAGTAGAAGGCAGCTGAGGGGCACCGTTCCCATTCTGACTTGTCTTGGAACCGGTTCCACCTCGCATGCGCTCGACCATAGTATTAAGGAGCTTTGAACGGACGACTGGGGTGCGTTCTTCACGTGGGTCGAGCACTTCGGCAGCTTCACGATCCAGAAAGAGGAGCTAATAACCACCACTTTAGTTGAAGATAACGACCACATATTATTATTCGGAACGAACCTGTTTCCCGGGACCGATAGGGTAGGCGAACATCATCGAGACAGAGTCCCTGGGATCCCATGAGTACATCTTGGGACGCCCATATAGTTCGAACGCGTCGTGAATGGCTAGGGTTAGGGTTGTAATGGTAAATAAGCCAAGGACACCATACGGCACGGGGCACACTCACCTATCAGCCACTTCAGCATCTCACCGCTTATATTCCGGGCGCATTCCAAATCAGGCATCAGCAGCATCCAGCCTTCACGATGCTTCATGTTCGCGCACATATCCTCGTCCCCGTAGGTGCCTTCCAGCTTGATAAGAGTGCTACTACTGATGAGCTTTGGCCGTTCTGGGTAAACTGCAAAGGCTTGTGTGACAGCGTCGAACGTGAGAAGTGGTTTCTTCTTATCTTTCCCTCGTGGGGCGCCGTAGAGGGAAACGCCTGCTCGCTCGGGAAGGTCACTGGTCTTGTCTCGTGAGAAGATACCGGAGATGCGGTATTTCTTGGGTGGTAGATAAGAGGAGTGCCGTGCGGTTTGTCCTGGGATTTGGGGCGATTTGGAACTGATGGAGGCAACATCGGTGGACGAACGAGTAGCATTCGTGGCCGTTCCCGCAGAAACGCACATCCATAACTTCTTCCAACCAGTCTGTCCAGAGATCCTAACCCTGACCCAACCTTCAAGTCTGCCATGCGTAAGGGTCGAAGGGGTATTCCTGCCGTCGTTCAAGGTGATACGAATAAGGTGAGCCGTATATATCTCTTCGAGGCGTGATTTCTCCCAACACGAGAGTCGGAAGGCAGTAGCCCAGGAGATGAGGTCCTGGGCGGAGGGGCAGGAGAAAAGGAGGAGATTCGTCCCAGCAGTGTTGAGAGTGATGACATTGGTGTACTTGCGAGGAGGAGATGTCGGTGTTGCAGGCTGTGTTAAAGCACCTAAGGCATGCACGAACTAGGGGTGGAAGTTTTGCGCTAAGTCGCGTAAAAGAGGTGGATAAAAGGCTAACGCACGGCTTCCGTTATGTTTATGTATGAAGGAGGCACCTCCTTGCCCTGCTGGTTAGCGATTTTTACTTCCCCCATATCCCAGATACTGAGAGTTGTGCCATAGAGTTGTGCCCAGACTTCACGCCAGCCATCGTCCTTGTGGGGTTTCTGTCCATCCGGGTTCCTGTCGAGTTTATGAACGAGGGGACCAGAGAAATATATCTTCTGAGTGTGTGCCATCGTAAGAGAGACGATGGAGCGGATTTCGGGGTGAAGAGGGGTTTCATAGGTCGTGGATGATTGCTGGTCTTGCGATTGTTGTGGTTGTGGTTGTGGCTGAGGTTGTGGGGACTGTTGTTGCGAGGGTGGGGGTGTGGGTGGAGATGGGGACGCGTTCTGTTGTTGCACCTGAGAGACCGTCCTCTGGGGAGGGGAGGGGCGTTGTTGTGGTGAGTGGTGGTTGCTCATCGATGTCCGATGCAGCTTGTTCGGAGGTACGCCTGGGCTTGATGGTTTCGAGCGGAACGAGAAGAAAGAGGAGGAACGGGCCGGCGTCGGGGACGTTGTCGGCGCCGTGAGCGAGTGGCTTGTCGACGGCCGAGACATTCCAGGGCTTCCTCTCGTCGTCGTCGTCGTCGTCCCTAAGCAAGATGGTGTCGTCACTGCAGGCTATAGCGCGGTCGATCCGCGCGCGCTCAATATATATTCAATATCCACCCAGCCATCATGGGTGTCAAGTCCCTCTGGAAATTGCTCGCCCCAGTCGGACGACCGGTGCTGTATTTCTCCTCTATTACACTTTTCTTTGCAAACTTTCACTGATTTTCTTTCAAAAGCCTGGAGACTCTGGAGGGAAGTGTCCTCGCAATAGATTCCAGTATATGGATTTACCAATTCCAAGCCACGATGCGAGACAACGACGGGCGTGTGATCCACAATGCCCATGTCCTTGGCTTCCTGCGTCGCATCTGCAAGCTTCTCTTCTGGGGAATAAAACCTGTCTTTGTCTTCGACGGGGGTGCGCCTGTCCTCAAGCGTTCCACGATCGTACGTCACCCTTCGCCTGAACACCCGACCTTAGCCGGGTCACCTCGCTAAAACGTTAAGGCCTAACGTATCTACCGGTTTCCCACAGAACGATCGCAGGCGTAAAAAAGAGGGTGCTGCTACGACACACGCGAAAGTCGCCGAACGTCTTTTGGCTGCACAGATGCGCCGCGAGGCCGTTGGTCATGCACAGGGGTAAGGCGCCTTTTCTTTTTGTCATCGGATAAAACCTTGACTAAACTCGGAGCATTCTCACCAGCCGTAAATCTTCTTCTAAAGGTAAATCCGTTGCCTCCGCCAACCGGCTCGAAGTCGATGGCGAAGATGAGGTCTACTTCGAGGACCTTGACCCTTCCATGCCGATCGGAAAGCCCAGATCAAAGGCGAAGCCCCAAAACCCAACCAAACCACGGTTCTATGACCATGACCCTTACCACCTTCCCGACATAGATCTCGAGTCCAAGATTACCGAAGCCTCCCGATCAGCACTGGATCCCCGACTTCCCACCGCAGAAGAAATGCACTCTTTCATCTCAGAGATGGCACCGTCTGACTTTGACCTCACCTCCGAAGCATTCCGTTCCCTCCCCACTGAAGTCCAGTACGAGATTATCGGAGACCTCCGCCTCAGATCCCGCCAAACATCATTTAAACGCCTGCAGAACATGCTGAAGAATTCGGAGACGCCGTTGGATTTCTCAAAGGAACAGATCATGGGACTTAAGGAACGCAATCGGCTAACACAACAACTCCTGACGACAACTGATAGCATGGGAAAGGCTCACGTCGAAATTCCTATCAGGATCGTCGGCGAAAGAAACCGAGAGTACGTCCTCGTCAAGAACGAGGGCGAGGGCAAAGGCTGGATTCTTGGAATGAGGGACGTTGGTACGAGAGACCAGCCGATAGTTGTTGACGATCCCTCCCGGGATGGAGTCGAACCGAGGGAAGTTCGCGATAAGGAGAGAGAAGAAGTGGAGGTTGATGACGATGAGATGGAGGAAGTTCAGACGTTGGTATCTGACAATCCTCACAGTGCCCTCGGTCGACTTACACCTTTCTAGATCTCCAAAACAGCCTCCCTCTACGACCACCGTTCCGCAAGATCAGGATCTCCGGAGGTATCAGTCTAGGATGGCTCTTGCGGCTGTAGCGAAGCGACAGAAGCCGTCCAGTCGCTCTTCTCCTGTGAAAGCCAAGTCTGCTATTTCCCCTCGTAGGTCATCAGGCTCGAAGTCGAGAGCAAAAACAGCCGAGGTACCGCTGTTCGTTCCCGACGAAGAGGAGGATGTTGTTCCCCATCTCACCAACGAGAGCGAAGGAGACGAGTGGGAAGACTTCGACGGAGAGTTGGAGGAGGATGTTCAAATGACAATTGCTATCGCCGAGTCTCTCGAATCACAATACCAACCCAGGAGAATCTCCGATACTCGGCCGCCAGCACAGACATCCGCTCTAGAGACGCCTATCAGAGCTCCTCGACAGACCGACATGGACAATCGTGAAAAGTCGGTGACTGATGATGGGGACGAATTCGCTTCCCCGAGCCGACTAGCGACCCAATTGTCCATAGCCGGCGCGAGGAAACCACTATCTACTCGCATCCCTTCCGGTTCTGCGCGCGGGGCCGCACCGTCTGTCATTAGTACATCATCCCTCTCTCAGAAGGAGCCATCGAGTTTGGTCGCGATTCCGATCTCACACCGACCTCCTGCCGACCTCGACCAAGGTGATACCGGTGACAAGGGTGAAAGCGATGAGGATGACGACATGGAAGAAGTCTCGATCCCGCAGGCTATAGAAAATCCCTTACACACCCCCGCTATAGAGCCGGCTCTGGAGCCTCCAGAACCTCCTGCGAACTTAAACCCAGCCTCTGTCACTGGCCGTGTGGAAACGCCATTGGCGATCGGAGTCGAAAACGTGGTTGCAAAGGGGTTTGCCGAATTCCAGAAGATCTTCGCGGAGAAGAGGAGAGCATCAAAAGTTGAGAATGTTGAAGTACAAGAGGAGATACGGCAAACGCGAGAGGTGTTGAGGGCGGAGTCACCCGAACTTGAGTACGCTGATGGCCAGGTTGGGGTTATTGAAGTTCAAGAGAGAATAAAAGAAGCAATGGAGGCGAGGTCCTCACCTCCTCCCCAATCCGACGAAGATGAGGATATGGAGGAAGTTGAAGTCATCGCTGCTCCCCTATCCGCTCTTTCTCGCGTCCCACATCCCTCTGTCCAACATCCTCCGTCTTCCGTACCTGCTATCACAGAGACCCTCTCCCTTAACCCCGTCGAGGGTAACTCAGGTGAAGAAGACGAGGGGGATGTACCAATTTCAGACTGGTCTCGTTCTCCGTCCCCGAGACCACGCCCGGCAACGGGCGGGGCGGGCCCCCCAACATCTGCGCCAACCCTCGATCGTTCGCGTGGCCTCCTCAACCCAGACGATTCATTTGACCAAGGATTCTCTGGGGAACAGGATCAAGAGCACGAGGACTTCGATGCAGCTCACGAAATGGACGCCGATGCCGAAGCAGGCGAGTTCGCTCGGTGGATGTCTCAGGTCAAAGGTAGGAATCTGGATGATGTCAGGAAGGAGATTGAACAGGAGATCAAGGGGCTACGGAAGGAGCAGAAGGCAGCTATGAGGGACTCGGAGGACATCACAAGTCAGATGACAGCACAGATCATGGTAAGCCTCAGGCATATATTATAAGCTTATCATTCTGGATTTGGGTTTGACTTTGGATTCACAGATGATGTTGAGATTATTTGGGATACCTTACATCACGGCTCCGATGGAAGCTGAAGCTCAATGCGCTGAGCTTGTCCACCTGGGACTAGTCGGAGGAGTCATCACGGACGATTCGGACGTCTTCCTCTTCGGTGGGAATCGCGTGTTTCGGAACATGTTTAACCAGAGCAAGACTGTCGAATGTTTCCTCTCATCTGACCTCGTTCGCGAACTTGGACTGGATCGTGGGACCCTGATCCGGCTGGCGTATTTACTGGGGAGTGATTACACAGAGGGGGTAGCTGGGGTCGGACCCGTGGTGGCTATGGAACTGGTGAAGGAGTTTCCGGACGAGGATGGCCTCGAGAAATTCGCAGAGTGGTGGAGAAAAGTACAGAGCGGTCGAGATAAGAAAGACGAGAGTGCCAGCAAGTTCAGGAAGTCATTTGTGAGTGCTCCCTCATCTCCATCCTCTCCTGTTTCCTTGCCTTTCGGAACGGGAACGTTACCCAACGATCATTATGTGGGGTTATGGATTTTCGAGCACAGAGACAACGGAGATGTTTACCCCTCTTGTTTGCCTCCCCGGAAGTTTTTCTTCCGGGCTGGGCTCCTTCATTGCACCGTTCCCACACAACCTGTTTAGTGATTCTAGCCGCGCATCTTACGTGGTCGTGTTTCTCTTGCACGCTTCTTTCGATCATGATCCCCGTGTCCCATCCCCTTTCGTTCCCCGTTGTTCTTTTCCTCCCGCTGATTCCGCTCGTCACTTGACGCTTTGGATCTTGTCACCTGATGATACTCACATCCCTTGGAACAACTCTGCAGAAGAAGAAATTCAAGACACTACATATCGGGGAGGAATGGCCAAATCCGGCGGTGGTATGTACATCCCCTGACTCTGTCCATCCTCGCTTCACATGGTTTCTCACACTCATTCGCTTCGCCTACAAATTTTTTTCCGCCCCGCTAATTCCCACCCCACTGTATTATGTTTTGGCTTTCCTCGCTCGTGGCTCGCATCCGCCCACTTGGACGCGGGTTCATATCAACACCTTCACACGTCGCTCCTTCTGATCGTCTTCTACTTTTTGGAACCTATTGCTCCCGGTCGCCTCTTGCTACCACGACCGCCTTTGGTTTGACGTCCATCCGGATGTGTCGTCCGGTGACGTAATGCGCCTCCCCCCTTTTCACGTCCACGGCATCTTTGCTCCTTGCCGCCCGGACCTTTGGACGCATCGCTTGTCGCACATGGTCCTCATGGATCCAAATCGCCCGCATACAACCGTATAGAGGGACGCGTACTGTCACCCGACGGTTGACAGCTCGGAAGAACCGTTTAAATGGGGTTTACCGGACTTGGACGGACTCCGTGGGTGCGTACCACCTTTCTCGCCTCGTT
>Ga0307510_10009009_pt1 | contig 11883 bp, 8 predicted proteins | sample 12_EM_MG_FD_207224 | JGI IMG/M metagenome (GOLD analysis project Ga0307510, IMG submission 207224) | Populus trichocarpa ectomycorrhiza microbial communities from riparian zone in the Pacific Northwest, United States - 12_EM | ecosystem: Host-associated > Plants > Roots > Unclassified | place...
CACAAAGCATATAGATATACAGTATCATTTTGTTCGACAGCACTGTGAAAACAAAACAATAACACTTACCTACTGCCCCACCGGGGAAATGACGGCGGACATTTTCACCAAAGCATTGCCGCAACCTGCCTTCGCCAAACACATACTTGGGTTGGGCTTGATCGACAAGTCACTCCTAGTTCTGCCGCTGGCTGCTGAGTATGACAACCAAACTGGTCCCTCTGCGAACACGGTTGGTGGGAGTACCGGTGAGCGGAGGTGTTGTTAAACACCGGCACTCCGTTTATGACACGCTGTTTGGCATGACTCATGTTCTGCTATTGTTACTGGTTTCTTGGAAGGTGCTGGAAGTTTGTCGGAACGTTTAACCTGAATGGTGCACTCATAGCCTTTACGCTAGGAAGTAAATGAGTGGGCAAGAAATACCGACAGGGAAGAAACGAGGAGGTAATGAGGTAATATGCCAAAGTGGGAAACAATGGCGTGATCGTGTTAGGGAAAAGGACAGATTGCTTTGTATTGATTTTGTGTATTTAAACAACTCCGCTCAGCCCACATTGTTAGAAAAAATCAGGTCACTGAATTATAAGACAATCCTGGATATACTCGTTCACCCACCTGGGCCACTTTCTAGTCCGAGAAGTGCACGCTTTCCCTGATACATTTTGTTAGATGGTAGGGTGTATGCAACATTTAAAGGTGGATGTATTGCTTTCGGATTGTTAGAGGATGATGGTGAGTGGGTAGCACTTTTTAGAGAAGGTGCTCAGTTTATTACTGGTAGGGCTTTGCGACATCTATTTGCTTTGGCCCTGCAGTATACAACTATCAGCAACGCACTTGCCATATGGGAAACATTGTGGCCAAGTGTGTGTGATGATATTCCACATATCTTGGCTTCTGGGAGAGTTCCAGTACCACCAGAAGCAGAGGAAATCGCAGGTAGGATTGACCTTAACTATGGTCTTTACGTTCTTCAAGAGTACCTGCAAGAATTTGGAAAAACATTAGGAGACTAAGGGTTGGCAGAACCACTACTTTCATGGATGGTTCAACCACCTAACTCGGACAATCCAATGAGGGTGGAAGAATTGGCCTGGGATCCACACGAGGGGGAAGAAGTTTACAATACAATGAGTATACAGTTCAATCCAGAGCAGGAAAATTGTTTTAAAGAGATAGTACACATTGTGGAAAAATATGAGCACAATCCTGGTGGAACTTATAGGTCTGGTCTTTTTCTTCAAGGTGCAGCTGGAACTGGCAAGGCCTTTCTCTATAACTGTCTATGCACTTATCCCCGCGCCAGAGGAAATATTGTACTCTGTGTTGCATCATCTGGTATTGCCGCTCAATTGTTACCAGGTGGTCACACTGCTCACTCCATGTTCAAGATCCCTATCCAATGCACTCAATAGTGGATGCAATATTACAAGCAACTCGCCTCTTGCCCAACTGATCAGAAAGACATCATTGATCATTTGGGACGAGGTGCATATGCAACGTAAGTCCTGCTTTGAGGCAGTCAACTGAACATTGAATGATATAGGTCATGTGAGTGATAGTGGCCTGTTTGGTAGAATTCCTACTGTACTTGGTGGGGATTTTGCACAAATCTTACCAGTTGTCAGGTAAGGTTCAAGGCAGGCTACGGTGGAAGCCTGTCTGCAGCATAGTTCTATCTGGCATAGCTTGCCGGTATTAAGATTGAAGACAAGTATGAGGATTGAGGCTAACAATTCCAACCAGATCTTCATCGACTTTCTTAAGAGTCTGGTGAATGATTCAAACATGTAGGGAAAGATTAATATGCCTGCCTATATTCGTAGAGTTGAAACGGTAGATCATCTCTGTGATCAACTCTACCCACACAACTCGTTGACTGAAGCTGTTACATCTCATAGGGCTCTGATTGGAAGAGCAATTCTGGCTTTCAAGAATGACACTGTGAATGATTTCAATAACAGTCTTTTGAACAAGATGCCGGGTATAGAACACTGTTTTGTGGCTGCTAACAGAGTTGAGCTTAGTCAAGAAGCTCCTGACTCTGAGCCCTACGCAGTGGAATATTGGCAGACTATAAACTTAGTTTCAATACCCCCATCCTGTCTTAGATTGAAAATTAGAGTACCACTAATTCTTATCCGGAATCTATCTCCCAACCATAGGATGTGCAATGATACTAGATTGAAGTTGTTGGGAATTAACTGCAACTACCTACAGGTTGCTATTCTAGGTGGCAGATGGGATGAAGAGATTTGCCTTCTGCCTCGGATAAAGCTGACCACCAGTGATTAGGAGCTGCCCTTTATTCTTGAGAGCAATCAGTTTCCTGTATATTTATGCTTTACCATGACTGTGAATAAATCTCAGAGCCAGTCCCTGAAACAGGTACGTGTCGATCTTCGTACTGATGCATTCACCCATGGCCAACTTTATGTAGCACTCTCAAGAGTAACCTCACTGGATGGACTTACTCTATTGTTATCCAGTGATACTCCCATAGTAATATCAAATATGGTATAACCTGAGGTCCAACTTTAAGATATCTTGGGTATACTAATCTCTATTATCATAACAGCTGGCTGTTAAGAATGGTATATTTATACTAGAACTGTCTTGCTTTCTTGTCTATTTTCTCTTGCTGCTAATCCTGTGAAAGTACTCTTTTTCCATATCAGTATTTTTCCCTCATGTCCAGATGTTTTAACTGAATGGTTTTCATGAGGCTTTCTGTATATTGTTTGCATTTTTCATAGCTGCTTTTCAATATGTATATATATTTTCTTATTATCATTACTGTTTGTTCATATATAGTTGACAAATTATTTGTGTTATGCTATTAATTTCCGTTATAAATTGAATTATTTTTGAATATTGTTAAATATCTTATATTGTGTAAATGGATTACTAAGTTATGATAGGAACAGTTTTAGTTATTAACCCTTTACTTACAATATCTGCTCCCTTTCAAGCAAAGTTATGTTGCTCTGATACCACATCACTGTCAAGTTTTCCTCTTTAACAATCTTTCCATCTATCTACCCCTTCCATACAATATATCTCCATATTCAACACTTATTACATTAACTTTATCACCCAGGATAGGTCCTCCAGGTCTTGAGGCGGGCTGCTAGTCTGGGGAGTGAGTAAGGGTTGAAAACTGTTTAGCAAATAAAACTCGGGTTAAACAAACATCAACAAGCCGGATGGAGATTTAATGAAGAAGTACCGCTACTCGACTATACTGTAGTCTGAAACCGCACATTTTATGTTCAGCTAGCCAAGATCAGCTCTCAAGAGGTACTTGTATCATGCATCGTCCTGGAAGCCCCTGCAACATGGTGGGTTTAAAATCTTCCGTAACCTGATCGCTTTTCACCCACCACGAGGTCGATAATCTCCCTCTTCCGTGTTTTGACACCACGCTTTTGCGAATTTTCGTTCATACCCCAGTACATTGTAGTGGCCAATTGGAGCGACAGAATCTTAATATAGGTCTGCGTTCGTAAAGTTCTCAAACCTTTCCTCATACCTCAAGAACAATGCCTATCTATGACAATCGGGGCCCAGAGTCTGTTTGCTAACTCTCTATTGGATATGCCTCTAGGGACATTGAAAGCTCTTACTGCAGTTTTTTCCACCAAATAAAAAAGAAGTGGGTTAGAGAAGCATTTCCAATGACTTGTGGTACTCGGAATGCTATGAGAATTTTGAAATCGGGCTGTATCTGGGGCTCCGCATTCAATGCTGCGTTTGCTGGATGACAAGTTCAGTGAGTTTTTAAGCCGAGAATGCTGTAACGTAAAGGTACGGGACCCTTGTTTATTGTTGATCGGCTGGATATATCCCTACCGCTTCCCACCCATAGTTGCTTGCCTTCTCAAAGTCTTTTTATTGCCAGTACGCGCACCACCATCTTCATACCCGATGCCCAAAAACTCGCCAAGGAATCAACAACCAGGTACTAAAGATATAACACCTGTACATGTTCCGGTAATTGTACACAGGGACAAATTGCATGATCACCTATTTTCCATTTTGATTTAACCTATTAGACCTAGTTATAGATCACCCCCTAGAAATTGCTTAACTATGGGTTACAATTTTCACCTTATGAAAAAGAACAAAATTTACAACAATTAATTCACTATACCCTTGAAGAAGCTGATAGTTCAATAGTTCAATGTGATGCACTTGGTAATAATCAGCATAAAAAAGATGAGTAAAATACAAGAAAGTGAACTCTTGGAATACTCAAGTGATAATTGATGATTGAATTACCATTTGTTAGATAATCAGCACTTGGAATAGATTTCTAGTTCATCTTTCCCAATAGCAAGAATTGGGAATAGGTTGTTAATAGACTATATATATTAGAAATGAAGATTTCTATCTACAAAGTGTGATCACTGAGTTTGAAAACACGGGCAATTGAGATACTTGATATTTAAAAGAGGATTAAACTTATTAACAGTTATCTTATTCTCATGTTTCTTTTAAGACACCAAATTTGGTATACTACTACCTCAATATACCTAGTCTGATATATATTGATTGGAAGATCATGGAACTCTTGCGGCTTTCTTCATTACCATTTTCTTAGGACCAATACTTTTCCTACTTTGCATTTTATTTATGCTATTTTCCATACTTTCCAAAATCTAATTCATTAAATACTATCTCTCCCTCAACTGAGCAGCATATTAAGACAGTATCAAAAGTACACGAAAGCTACTACGCCTTCTATATCTTAAGACATCACTGGTACTTTATACTGTATACTTTTACAAATAGAATGTGTTACATTCAGTTTTGACTTATTTTACCTGAACTTTCTATTCAGATGTATTTCAGATGATTATACCTACAATGTAAAACATGTTTGAGCTAGGGGAAGTAGTACTAGTAAATGAAAATTAGTTTCTGTTGCTTATTTGCACACAATTGGTAGGAATTAATTATAGGTAGTATATAGGAAATGTAAATAAAGAGGAGCTTTAAAGATGAAGAGAATCTCAAAGACAAATATAGAGTATGGGTAGTTGTGAAATTTGAGTATAAAGACTAGAAATTTTATTATTTATGAAGAAACTTGTGGAATTCCTGAAGGAGTATGGTTCCGGAAGGGTAGAAGTAGACTGAGTTTTCACATAAAATCCATGACAATTTTGGGGGTAACGGCAACCGTAATGCTTGGGATTTGTCTTGGCATAACATGTTTTTACCTGTTATTCTTCCCACACCAGCGCATTCTTAGGTCTTAATATTATGTTTCTTAAATGCTTTCTTTCCTTCTATAGTCTATGTTATTCTTATCTCCCTCTCAGTAGACCCTCTGGTAATTGTAACAATCATACAAGCTTTATTTTAATATCTCTCGGGCTTTATTCATCTTAATTCTTATTTCAAAAACTCTATATTTAACAGGCTAGAATAATGATTTGGCATCTTTAACCTATAGTGCCAAGACAAACCCCAAGCATTATGGTAGCCGTTACCCCCAAAATTGTCACGGATTTTATGTGAAAACTTAGTCTACCTCTAGTCTTCCGGAACCATAGTTATAAGAGAATCTGAAAGGTATTTGCAAGTTGAAGCCCAATAATACATATTCCAAGATTACAGAATACTGCTAGAGTCAATAAAGGTGCGGATTTATTATATGAGAAAACCTATTCGATAATAAATAGTGCAAATGAACTTCTAAATTATATTAAAAAATTAGTAGTGTAAAAAGCATCACTGAGACAGTAGACAGTGTCCAATGCTCTTCCAATTAAGATACTATATTAAACTAGGTATAGTAAGGCAGTAGTATACAAAGTTTGGTGTCTTAAAAGCAACATGAGAATAAGATAAACCTTAATAAGTGTGATACTTCGTTAAATATCCAGTATCACAATATACCCTGTTTTCAATATTATAGCTCAGATTTTGTACATCAAACCTTTCATTTTGAATACCTACAACCTAATCAAAACCTATTAAAATACTTACCATATGAAAAGATTATCCAGAAATTTATTCAAAGTGCTGATTATTTAACAAATACTAATTCAATCATCAATTATTAATTGTCTGTTCCAAGAGTGCAGTTTCTTTTCTTTTGCAATTCTTTTTGGATCGTAATTATTACCAACTGCAAGATATTAAAGTATTCAAATATCAGCTTCTGTAGATATATACTTAGTTAGTAGTTGTAACTTTTGTGGATTCTGATAAAGCCAAAAATAGTGACTCATTACTTGAGAATGACTCATCAATAGGTATGATACTTCATATTTGGTTTATTTGATTTGATTTTAGCTTGACCACTTTTGCAGAGGTAGATGTGTCATACTACAGCATGCTAAGTTTAGTTTACTTTCCTGGAAGTTTATAGTTAGAATTCTAGATATGCAATGCTTATGTGATTCAGGTGGAGGCTAAGCTATGACTCTATATTCTTGCAGTAATATAGGATTCACGTGAGTATATGGCTACTGGAAATTGTCATTATAGCAGAATGGCTAGTACTCCAGATTTAGCTATTGCAACCAGTTTCCTGTGTGATCTAAGACAGATGAGTTCAATATACCTTCGGTCTAAGAATACACTTGTATCACAAATCGTAACTAAGGCATGCAGTTTTCATAGGACCAAAACTTAATAGTCATTGGTATGTTGGGGTTTACACCATGAAGTAAGTTGACTTATAGTATCTCACATGAGTGCACAATAGCCAATTACTATAATGTTATGAGTTGTTCATAGTTTTATGACTCTTGCACATAACTGACCATATAAGACAAGGATTTCACACATGTGACTCAGTCAAGCACCTGACGTGATTCAAGTTTATCAGTTATTATTGATTAATAGTTGTTGCACAGATGACTCATAGGAGTCAGCTAATGTATTTTACAATCTGAATCATTATGAGTCATGAGTCACATGAGTAAGATGGATGAGTCATCAGGGTAAGGGTAGAGTGAAGCTTCAGTATAAATAGAAGGCTTTTCATTCTAGGCAGGAGTTCTCTACATTACCATCTAAGAACCTTCCTACTTATAACCTTTATCAATAGAAAACTACTTTAAATTCTTTTACTTGCTATGGCTTTTGACCTCCATTTGATCTAGCATTAATACAAAACTACCCAAAGCAACAACAACAAGAAATAGTAAGTATATCTAATAACTTCACGATTATGTGACAGGACAAGAGTTCTGACTACAACTAAGTAAGACATTCTTGGCATAAGGAAGCCATGACTCACTAATCAAGATAGTATATTATTAATATGAGACTGCGAAGAATCAATCCCCTTAGGCTAACATCAATTGTTACAACTTGGTTGAATGGCCATTCTTTTGTCCCAACTCATTCTTGAACTATTATATCTTACAGGCAGGCAGTTGAACCCTCTCTCTGCCACATTAGGAGCAGGTCCATTACCTGTCTTCTTGTTTGTTAATTAGACAAGTACAAACATGTTACCAATAAGCAGAACTACCTACTGGTGAGCTTAATGAAATAGAAAGTAGTAACTTGCGAGTATAGACTGATCAAGTGATAAGGGATACAGTGTCTTTTAATAAGATACGCAGGATGGACCAATCATCCTATGAAGGAAAAATAAAACATGAAGAAGTGTACACCTGGTGGAGACCCCTCCTGGTTGGCCCAGAACCGAAAAATGGGCCAACTCTGGTCATTGAATGTGCTGTGTAACAGTCCACAAGGAGCATGACAGCAGCTGACTACTTATAGATGATCAACACTGATGGGCAGGTTAAAGATGTGATTGGGATAGGAGTGGGGAGGCTTAAGAGAAAGATACATATTGAATTATGGAAGATAGGAGTGGTGGAGAACCCGTGTGCTGTAGGTGGATACCTCAGCCAGAGAAGAGAGCGCCCAATGATTGATAACCAGTTCGACATTATCGGGGGCAGCAGGGGTGAAGCCTCATTTTGACTCTATTTTAAGAACTGCATTCTCTGCGACCCCATTGAAGATAAGGAAGATGATGAGGTGAGCAAATAGGCAACCAGGAAGAGGGAGGAGGAGGAGGAAGAGGAGTTGGCAGGCGAATACGCCACTGGGGAGATGGAGCACTCAGAGGAGGTAGTGGGTGAATAGGGAACTGGGGAGAGGGGGGAGGTGGACCAGGAGGAAGGCGAATAGGCCACTTGGGATGAGAAGTTGGAGGAGGGAACCGAATACACGGCCCCCCTACCCAGTATTGAAGAGAGACCTCCCACACCTTCCACCCTTAAAGGCAAAACTATTGTCTGCCGGCCTCCTCTTGAACATAATATCATTATCACTGCTGCCCAACTAGAATAGTATGCTGAGTGTGTGTTGAGCGCTCCCTAGTAAGGTAACTATTCCTTCTCAATATTATACCTGTTACAGGCAAGAAGTCACTTGAAATAGACAGGGCAGTTTGAGAGTGCCACCAGTAGTGTAATCGTCAGTGTCATGCATTACAGTCAATTTGGGTATATGGTAGCCCCTAGCGGGATGAGGGACTGTTCTCGTTGCTAGGACTGATTGTAATTCCATCTCTTCTTATAAATTGGTTTCATAATTTTAGACCAACAAGCTTTCCTCCCTTTCATGGTGCTATTCTGAAAACGAGAGACAGTATATATGTTTTCAAAGCCAATTGTGAATTTTCATATAATCCCCACTCACTTATTTCTCCATGACTTGGCCCACCAGTCCATATAAAGTTTGAGATTAACGTATTATACCTAGTTATGGGTCACACCCTAGTATTCAGTCACTATTTTCACTTTGTCAAAAGCAACAAAACTTACATCAACCCACTCACTATACCTCTGAAAAAGCTGATATTTGAATAGTTCAATGTCTTGCACTTGGTAATAATCAGCATAAAAGAATATTAGCAAAATAAAATAAACTGCACTCTTGAAACACACAAGTGATAATTGATGATTGAATTACTATTTGTTCGATAATCAGTACTTGGAATAGATTTCTAGTTAATCTTTTCATATAGCAAGTATTAGGAATAGGTTGTTAATAAACTGTAGGTATTAGAAATGGAACTTTCCATCTACACAACGTGAGCTATAAGTTTGAAAATAGTGTAAATTCAGATATTTGATATTTAAAAGTGTATTAAACTTAATAAGGTTTATCTTATTCTCATGTTTCTTTTAAAACACCAAACTTTGTATACCACTACCTTGACATACTCACTTTAATATATATTAATTGGAAGCTCATTAGACTCTTTCTGCTCTCTCAGTTACCATTCCTTTAGTATTGATCTTTTCTGTACTTTGAACTTTTTATATGCTATTTTCTATACTTTCCAAAACCTAATCTATTGAATTCTATCTTTCCCTCAAGTGCGTAGCATGTTAAGATACTATTGGAAGTACCAGAAAGCTACTACTCCTTCTAAATTTTAAAGATTCACTTTGTACTTTATAGTCTTAAGAATACCTTGTTCTCCATTCTGTTTTGATTGATTTTACCCGAATTTTCCATTCAAATGTATTTCAGATGAGTATACCTACTATATAAGGAAGGTTTGAGCTAGAGGAAGTAGTAGTACTAAATGAAAACTATCCGTTACTTATTTGAACAAAGTTTGTACATATTGAATATAGTTCTTGTATAGGAAATATAAACAAATAGAGGGTTTAAAGATAAAGGGAATCACTAAGACATATATAGAGAACTGGGAAGTAGTGAGATTTGAGTATGGAGACAAGAGGTTTGATTGTTCATGAAGAAAATTGTGAAATTCTTGAGAGAGTCCTTATACGAGAATATAAAACGTATTTGAAGGTTTAAAGCAGAATAATTGATATATCAGGATAGCAGAATACTGGTAAAGTCAACTGAGGCAAATATTTATCAGATTAGAAAGCTATTGAATGAGAAACAGTGCAAATAACTGTCTAAACTATATTGAAGAATAACTAGTATGAAAGACATCACTGAGAGAGCAGAAAGAGTCCAACTATCTTCCAATTAATATATATTAAAGGGAGTATGTCAAGGTAGTAGTATACAAAGTTTGGTGTCTTAAAAGAAACATGAGAATAAGATAAACCTTATTAAGTTTAATACACTTTTAAATATCAAATATCTGAATTTACACTATTTTCAAACTTATAGCTCACGTTTTGTAGATGGAAATTTCCATTTCTAATACCTACAGTTTATTAACAACCTATTCCTAATACTTGCTATATGAAAAGATTAACTAGAAATCTATTTCAAGTACTGATTATCGAACAAATAGTAATTCAATCATCAATTATCACTTGTGTTTTTCAAGAGTGCAGTTTATTTTATTTTGCTAATATTCTTTTATGCTGATTATTACCAAGTGCAAGACATTGAACTATTCCAATATCAGCTTCTTCAGATGTATAGTGAGTGGGTTGTTGTAAGTTTTGTTGCTTTTGACGAAGTGAAAATAGTGACCCATTACTAGGCGGTGACCCATAACTAGGTATAATACGTTAGCTTCCACAGAGTGGCATGAGAATACCCATATGTACTGTGTCCCTCCTCTTCTCCAGTTATCTGAATCAAGCCCTACCCAGTGATTGGAAATTTCCATCTGGTTAGTGACTCAGATCTTTATTTCCTTCATCAGATTCTTTAGCTTCCGGTAGCTTAAACTGCCAAGACTGCGACTTAAGTCACTTCCAAGGATACAAAATATCCAAGAGAAGAGTCTCGCCCCGAGCTCCCCCTCCCCTCAAGGTCCTCCCTGGAGAAAATTAACCTCTTGAATACTACAAAGGGTCCAAATGGGCCACTCCGCAAGTTCTCACCATCTTTCACAGTTCAAAAACCTCAAGCATCAGCTTCCCAAAGGCGGATGGAGGTTCATTGCACATTCTTTAGCGATTATAGGAGACCTTTCCAATCCTCTCTTGAAACAACTTAGTGTGAGCATATACACGTCACTGAGATGAATGGACCGAACACCGCCATTGTTACGGGAGCTGAAAGCCCTTTACCAAGGAGCCCCCTGGTGTTCGGTCCATTCATGCCACAGAAGTGTACCAAAAACCACATACCTCAAAGTATATACGGGCATTTATTTGGATGGAATGATTCATACAATATCAACCGGAATAATTCACAACACCGATTGGACGTCCGAGTTACCTAGTCTAGTAAACTATATTGTCTCAGCATGCCATACGCCTAATTCATAAGCCCACTTCATACACTCTATTCACAGGTTCAAATCATATACCCAATACATAAGCCTTATTCATCCGCTTGTGCCATATGCCCAAATCATACACCCAAGGCATACGCTCAAATCATACGCCCAAACCATACACCCAAACCAGACGCCCAAATCATACGCCCAAATCATACGCTCAAATCATACGCCTAGGCCATACGCCCAAACCATACGCCCAAGCCATACGCCCAAGCCATATGCCCAAGCCATATGCACAAGCCATACGCCCAAGCCATATGCCCAAATCATAACCACAGTCGTGCTATGGAGTTACTGTGTTCAGAGTTCATATAACGAAATGGTGAGGTTAAAGAAAGCGTGTATTTAAAGTAATAAGAGTTCTGTAAAAGGTAATTATGCTAAGTTAGATGTGACTTGGAGGTTTGAGTTAGTCGTATGATTTGTGTAAAAGTGAGAAAAGACTGCCCCGTCCTCCCCACCACATGGGGACAACACCATGGAGTAATAGAAAACAAGAAGAATGAAAGTCATAATAGTTGAAAAAAGAGGTGAATTAAGAGAAAGAAAAAGACAATCCCTCAATGTGCTTAGGTGGTAGCGCTCCCACCAGCACCAGCTCCTGCCCTCCCACCACCACCCCCGGAGCGCGTCAGCATCCTACCGCCACCACCGCGCCAACCACT
>Ga0307510_10009010_pt1 | contig 11883 bp, 11 predicted proteins | sample 12_EM_MG_FD_207224 | JGI IMG/M metagenome (GOLD analysis project Ga0307510, IMG submission 207224) | Populus trichocarpa ectomycorrhiza microbial communities from riparian zone in the Pacific Northwest, United States - 12_EM | ecosystem: Host-associated > Plants > Roots > Unclassified | place...
CCAACTTGTTTTTCAAAATAGTAGACAAATAAAAGGAGCACCAGGTTGATCAGTTGAATTACGGCATCATAGGAATCTGGAAGCGGATCATGGTTATGCAGATGGGTATATATTGCACCTAACATAATTATGATTAGCCCGCAACCGGCCAGAGGGCCCGTTTTCAATTTATAATGAAACAGGATACCCAAAGCACCCAATAGTTCAACCGCCATAATAAAATACAGAAACCAGTTAGCATAGCCCGATTGCCTGAAGAAACTGAACATATACGCCATATTTTGAGATTTGCCAACGGTTGCCAGGATAAAAGTATTGGCTATCAAAATGGATACAGCCCAACGGGTTAAACGGATAATATTTTTCAGGCCTTCATTTTCGTCCTGGTCGTCCGACTGCTGAAAAGTTAACAAGATATAAATCGCCAAATAACCGAGCACTGCATTTGCTATAATATGCATGATCTTTAAGAAAATGCCAATAACCTTAAGGAGGTCGGCATCTTTGATACCGACAAAATGGAATATCCAGGTGTAGATCGCTGCAACTAAAACAATGAAGATATAGATACCGGCAATACGCCTGGCCGATTTGATATCAACCTCTTTTATAAAGTTGAGCAGCCCGCCCAGCAGGAGCATGCCGGTAAATATCATAATATCCATGGTTTCTAATTTAGAGCGGCCGGTATATTAACAGGTATCATCAGGATGCCCGGTGCTTTGTCTTGCGAATAATAAAGCATTTTGCCATCGGGCGAAATATAAGGGTCACTATTTCCTTTGCCATTGTTAACCTCCGGGCCTAACTTTTGGCCCTGTGTCCAATCGTTACCTTTGCGATAACTAATGTAGAGATCGCCGTTACTTACAAATATGATGTAGCGTTCATCCGGGGCGATGAACGGATCATATATCTCTTCGCTGCCATTCAAAGAAAGCAATTCGGGTTTCTCATAATGGTCATCAACTAGTCTTGCAGCATAACCACCCATTCCTTTATGACCGTCGCGTCCGCGCGAACAAAAGCAGACAGTGCCTTTACTGCTGATTGAAGGGCCGTAATCATTAAATCCGTTCATGTTAACCGGCGCATCCAGGTGCTTGGGTTCAGTCCATTTATCTCCTGAGATACGGTCGACATACCAGAGGTGATGATTTTTTTGTGGTTTACCCTTATCTGCAGCAGTATCAACCGGGCGGTTCGAAACAAATATCAAACGCTTACCATCGGGCCTGAGGGCCGGGTCCCAATCCTTCCAATGCCCGGAAAATGGCGCAATTGTTGGCTTGGCCCACTTGCCATTAACCTTTTTTGAAAAATAGATCGTCATTCCATCAGCCAGATAAACGCTTTTTTCGTCGGGCATTAGGGCTGCTACAGATTGATTATTTGTTGAATCGACGCCTTCCTGGGTAAATACCCCGGGCTTTGCACCGGGACTAATAATATTTTGACAATGTACAGTCAGGCTTGTATAACCTGTTAAAATTAAACTGATAATGAGGTTTTTAGCTATAAAATGCATAAGATGGATGTTGAATTCTTAAATACTGACATGGATAAATGACCGGTCGCCCACAAGGGGGCGCCGGTCAAAAAAGGAGAAATTTAGTTGATATCCTTTCCTTCCTGCAGGGTTTTAATGAAATTATCAGTAATGTCCTGGTTGGGTTTGTCTGGTGCAAGTGCCCTGGCTTTTTGTGCGAATGTTAAAGCCTTCTTATAATCGCCCATGGCTGAATACCCCCTGGCCATGCCTGCAATAGGCAGAAATTCATTAGGGTGTTTGTCGTAATTCATTTTGAAGATATCAAAAGCTTCCTTCCCTTTTTTCTGACGTGTAAGTGATCTTGCATAAAAATATAATTCATTTGAACTGGCAAAAGGAAAGGCTTTTTTCATTACTTCGGCTGATTCGCTAGAACGGCCAAGTCCGTCTAATACCGAGGCTTTTGTGCTCCATGCAGTGAAGCTTTTATCACCGCCAAAGTTTACGCTGGTAGCAGTGTCGGCCCACATTAATGCCTCATCCAAATTGGTTTTGTTTTGCACGCAATATTGTGCCGCCTGGTCCCATGCTTCCCAGTTAAAGCCCTTTTCACTTCTCAATTCCTTGCGGAATGATGCCACTTGAGCACCCACTACATCCACATCGATCTTAAAAGGGATCACCAGTTTTTCCCATTCCAAAGCAACTACGGCGCTTGATGGTGTTTGGTCGGTAAATTCATATTTCAGCCATTCTACACTTTTGTCAGCGGCTACGGGCTTTACTTTTACGCGGAGTACATCCTCATCTGTTTTGTAGAAGAAACTGCCCCACGATCCTGTGTTTTTTGAGAATATCAGGGTGCACTCATTCGGGTCATAGGCGATAAAGAACCCATATTTACCTGCAGCCAAAGCCTGGCCTTCAATTTTTACATCAGTCGAAAATTCAATGATCGTGTTCTCATTAGCACCTGCACGCCACGGGGCTGATTTTGATGGGCCAAATCCCTGGTCAATATAGCCAACAGGGACAAGTTCGCCCCAGATATGCCCGTCACGTTTCTTAACAGCGGGTCGGCTGTAATTAATAGTGACATTGGTGAGGCCTATGCCTTCACTAACGGTGGCTCTTTTATTTCCGCCGCTTGGAAGAGCAGTCAATTGCGCCCATACGGAACCGGTGACGGCAATTTGAATGATTAACAGTACTAAACTGATTTTTAGCAATCTTTTCATGTGTGTGAGGTTTTAAATAAATTGGAGGAATGATAACCGCGCCATTGTCCCAGGCAGAAACTACAGCCGGCAAACATTTGCTTTCCGCGGCCTTTACATTTTTTGAATGCGATAGCAGCAATAAAAGAGCAGCGATAAAAGGCGTTAGTTTGTGTGCAAGATCATGTAGTTTCATACCCGGTAAACAAGGAGTTTATAAATGGTTTTACAGAATAAAACTCATTTTTATTCTTTAGTCAAAAAAATAAATTCAACTATAATGCCTTAATTTTTAATCATTTAGTGATGTTTTTCAATGGGTGTCGATAATGTGGATTTGCAAATTCAACAGAGTAATTATTGAAGCAATTGCTGTAATTATTGAATAAACCTCCTCAATTATTGAAATTGGAAGTGCATAACGAAAAAGCTTTGTATTTTTAGAAATGAATTTTTTGAAGGGTAAGGCAACAATTGGCCAACTGCAGTTGCTGGTGTGGGTGGGGGTTTATTTTATTATATTTTTTTCTTTCTTGCCAGAGGATGGCCCTTACCAGGCGGGCATATTCAGCACTATCAACATCACTTTTTATGTATTAGTAATTTATGGGAACATCAAGTTCCTTTACCCGCGCCTTTATCTGCAGGGATATGTAGCCTGGTATGTTATCCTTGTCATGATACTATTGCCTGCTGCGGGTTTGGGAAGGGGATACCTGGTGATGTTTATTTACAATAAGTATTTTGCGGTACACCCTGAAAAGATATCAACGAGCAATGTTATCCAATTCTTAATCGCCGGTGTGCTGACTTATATGCTTAGTTTCATTTTCCGCATTGCTATAGCTTATTTTAAGTTGAAACAGCAAGCCGAGGAAATATTATTGCAGAAAAGCCAGGCCGAATTGAACCTGCTTAAATCACAGGTACAGCCCCATTTTTTATTCAATACCCTCAATAATATTTATTACGAGGCCTATCGTGAAGCGCCCCGCACGGCAGGGTTGATAGAGCGTCTCTCGGATATTATGCGGTATTTTGTGGATGAAAGTCCCAAAGACGAAGTGTCCTTACAAACCGAAGTGCAGTTTATTGAAAATTACATCGCATTGGAAAAAATCCGTATCCGCCACGAAACGGAGATCAATTTTGTGAAGGAATACAACCCTGATGCGCGCATACCACCAATGCTGCTAATGACCTTTGTGGAGAATATTTTTAAGCACGGGATAGATAAATCGAGCAGGAAAAATAAGATAGATATCTCTCTTATCCACCAGGATGGGTACCTGCTTTTCCAGACATCTAACAAAAAGCTTCCGAAATCACAGGAAGTTTCTCATGGTTTTGGTATAGAAAATTTGAGAAAACGTCTTAACTTGTTATACGGAACAGCGTTTGAACTGAATATCGATTGTTCGGAACACCAATTTACAGCCTTCTTAAAAGTGCCGTTATCATGAATTTAAACTGTGTCATTATCGACGACGAACCCAATGCGGTAAACCTGCTGGAGATACTGATCCAACAGACTACGCAGTGGCAGCTTTTGGCCAAATGCTATGATGCGCTGGAGGCCATGGCATTTTTAAAGAAAAATAAAGTTGATTTTATCTTTTTGGATATCAATATGCCGCAGTTGACAGGCATGGAGCTGGCGGCCATTTTACCCAAAGAAACTAAGATCGTATTTACAACAGCCTACTCGGAATATGCTGCCGAAAGCTATACTTTTCAGACCGTAGATTACCTTTTGAAACCCATCACCCTCAAGCGTTTCATTTCTTCCACGCAAAAGATAGAAGCCTACTTTGGCAATAAAGAAACTGTTGAAAGCCCCGTCCCTGCTACTCACGAAAAGGAATATTTTTTCGTCAAATCCGGTAAAACATTGAGTAAGATCCGCCTGGATGATATCCTCTATTTTGAAGGAGAAAAAGAGTACGTGCGCCTGGTTACCAATACCGGGCAATTGTTAATCTACCGTCGCCTGAAAGAAATTGAGGAGCAATTACCTTTACCTTTTGTGCGGGTGCATAATTCGTATATCGTGAATACCAAACAATTGGAAAAATTCCAGGATAACCATATCTACATTGCAGGCAAGCAGATACCTGTAAGCGAAAAATTTAAAGGTGACTTTATGGCCGTGATACAGCAGCGGATATTTTAACGGAAACTAATTATCCTGAATTATATTAATGCCAAAATCTTTGCGTTAATGTATTTGCAATCTAAAGCTTATCACATGAAATATTCCTTAGCATTTTTACTGATCTTACTCGCCGGAATTTGCGATGCGCAAGAAATTCCTGATTCAACGTCGCTAAGGCCAGAGATCGGATCAATAGTCGATAGCATTATTAACGATGGCCTTCTAGAATCTAAACGGATAGGCTATGCTGGAACAATATCGGGCCAGTGGAAACGATCTGAAAAATTAGGTAAGGTTTCATCCGATAAAGAGCTTTATACACTAACAAGCAATATTAAAGCGGTGGTGAGATGTTATGCTTTCCAGGAATTAGTATTAAGGCAAAGCCCTGTGGCATACCAGGTATTGCTTAATCATCTTAGGGATACCAGCCATGTTTCTATAATGAATTACGATGTAATTTACCATGAACAGGTTGGCGATCGTTTCCTAGCTATTGCTTTCAGTGGGTATCTAAATGTCAGTCAAATGGCTAGTATTGATAGCATTTTGATTTATGGAAGTAATATTCGATTAACGGCAAAAGACAATCTATTGATGAGCCTTAACCCAGATCCCAAATACTATAGTCGTATCAGAGAAATACTTATACATGAAAAAAATCCTGTAGCTGGAATAGCATTATCCCGGTACAAAAATCGTGACGATATTCCTATTATAAGACCTTTGTTCGATAAAGATTATACCCAATATTACGGGATATTTTATGCCAGGGAGCTTCCTGACAGTTCTTTCTATGATACACTTGTGAAAATCTTTAATCACGAGTGGCATGAAAAATACTATGATTATTCTAAATGGCGAATCTTATACCAGGCTCTTGCTAAATACCCAAATCAAAAGACATTGGAATTATTCAAGAAAACACTAAATACAAAAAATGAGTTCAGGCATAATACTCTGTGCAAATATCTTCTGATTGCAATAACCAAATACCCGGATAAGAGCTATGAGCGATTTAAAAGCAAAATTAAACTGTCCAAGTATTACATGGATGAAGTGCAACGGGAAGCAGATATTGACAAATAATTATCATTTTGCAAACAATTGCCCGATATCCTTAAAAGCTTTAAATTCCAACGCATTGCCTGACGGGTCCTGGAAAAACATTGTAGCCTGTTCTCCTGGTAGTCCCTTAAAACGGATGTAGGGTTCGATGGCAAATTTTATATTATGTTTCTTAAGCCTGTTGGCTAATTTCTCCCATTCATCCCATTCCAGCACTACACCAAAATGAGGCACAGGTACATCGTGCCCATCGACGGGATTGGTATGATGCCCGCTTGCATTTTCTGGCTTTGGTTTGTAATGGATCACAAACTGATGGCCGTATAGATTGAAATCTGTCCAGAGTTTATCGGTCCGCCCCTCACTGCAACCTAAAACCTCGCGGTAAAACTGGCGGGCTTCTTCAAGATCGTACACCGGTACCGCAACATGGAATGGTGTTATTTTATGCATAAATCTGTATCTTCATTAGAATACAATTATAATGATCAATTGTAAAGTTCGGTCGTAAATAATTATACTTAATATTATCATATTTGTTCGGTATGAATCGTATCTGTTTAATTGAAGACGAGCAAAAGGTTGCTGCCTTTATCACCAAGGGGCTGGAGGAACATGGATATACTGTAAAAACAGCTGGGGATGGCTCGGCTGCTCAAACGTTGCTGCAACAGGAAGAATTTGATCTTTTGATAATGGATGTGATGCTGCCCGATACCAATGGCATTGAATTATGCAGGCAAATAAGACTAAAGGATAGCAATACACCAATATTGATGCTCACCGCACTGAACCAGGTGCACGATAAAGTATCAGGACTAAAAGCTGGTGCCGACGATTACCTGGTAAAACCCTTTCACTTCAGCGAACTGATGGCCCGTATGGAAGCGTTAATGCGCCGGAACAAGAATGCAGAGGACAACCATCTACTCACATTTGGCGACCTAAAACTGGACACCTGGAGCAAAACTGCCGAACGGGACGGCAAAAAAATAACCCTTACAGCCAAAGAATATACCTTGCTGGAACTGTTTATGCAAAATCCCAATAAAATTCTATCACGTGAATACATAGCCGAAAAGGTATGGGAAATAGGCTTTGATACCGGGACTAATTTTATCGACGTGTATGTAAACTATCTGCGCAAAAAGGTGGAGAAGGATTTTAAAAGCAAGCTGATCCATACCGTGATAGGGATGGGGTACATTTTAAAACAACCCGGCAAGTAATGAAGATTAAAAACCGCCTTGCGCTTTATTTTACGCTCATTAGTGCGGTGATTCTCCTTATAGCGCTGTCGGTTATTTTCTTCATATTCAATTCGTTTGCTAAAACTGATTTTTATGGTCGTTTAGTGGATAGGGCCAAAGTGGCTGCACAGTTATATCTTGAAGCGGACGAAATTTCACCCGATTCATTAAGCCGTGTCCGCGAGCGTTATCTGAAGGAGCTTCCGGGTGAAGTAACACGTATCTATAACGATGATAATACTGCATCATTTATTAAAGACAGGCAGCAATATTGGAGCAGTGGTGTGATCAATATGGTGCGGAAACGCAGGGAAGTAGAGTTTACTGAAGGCAACAGGCAAACGGTGGGTGTCTATTACAACGATAATCAGGGTAATTTCGTGATCCTTACATCGGCAGCGGATATACAGGGTCACCGGCGTATTGATGACCTGGTTGAAATAATGCTGGTGATGCTTGTCCTGGTGATCACCGGGCTATTTTTTATAGGCCGGTTGTTTGCTAAAAAGGCACTTGAACCTATAGATCAGATGATAGGACAGATGCAACAGGTACATGCCGGTAACCTTAGCTTCCGGATAACTGAGGGGAATGGTAAGGATGAGATCAGCGAGCTGGCGCAAAATTTCAACAGGCTTTTAAAGCATCTTGATAATGCGTTTGAGATGCAGCAAACCTATGTAACCAATGCCTCGCATGAGTTAAAAACACCTGTAACGAGCATTATCGGGGAGATTGAGGTAACGTTGAACAAAACCCGGTCTAACGAAGAATATCAGCAAGCGCTAAGATCGGTACTGAATGATGCCGAAGACCTAAACGAAACCATTACCGGGTTGATGGAACTGGCCCAGGTGGATATGAGCTATACCCAGGCAGCATTAGATCCGGTTGCAATTGACGAACTGATATGGGAACTGGCTGATTATTGGACTAACAAATTGGGTAAAGGGCTTTTCGCAGTAAGCCTGCAGCATTTACCGGATGATCCTGAAAAATTACACATACCCGCCAATAAAGCTTTATTATCCATTGCTTTTAATAATATCATCAGCAATGCCTATAAATTTTCGGATGAAAAGCCCGTGCAATGCAATTTATATGCCGATTACACCCATATCAGTATCACAATTACAGACTCAGGCATTGGTATCCCTGCGGATGAAGTAGAAAAAGTATTCGAGTCGTTTTATCGTGGCACCAATGTGAAAAATTACCAGGGCAGCGGTATCGGTTTGTATATTACCGGTAAGATCATCCACCTGTATAATGGGTATATCAGCGTAAAATCAGAGCCCGGAAAAGGCACTGCTATTACTATTCAATTCTCAACGGGGTCAGGTAATTGATCACACTCAACCTCTGGTTTAGAAGATCTAAACAACGATTCTCCTGTAAATCTGCAACCCGCATTGCTTAAACAGCTCATATTGCGCGGTATTGTAAATTCTAATCCCATTCTAATCTGGCTTTAATTCGGCTCTAACACCGCCCGGGTACTTTTGCACAAATAATATTTATGCGTCTAAAATATATCCGGATACTCCTATTGCTGCAAATAGCATGTGTTGCTGCCGGGGTCCCTGTGTTTGCGTTTGCACAAACCCCGGTTAGCGATACTTTAAAGCTGACAGTAAAACAAGCCGAAGATCAATTCATAAAAAATAACCTTAGCCTTATTATTTCGCGGTACAATATTGATAATGCCAACGCACAGATCATCACCGCCAGGTTATTTCAAAACCCCGATTTTAGTTTTAACAATGGTATTCATGCCACCGGCGTACCGAACGCTTACAGTGAGCAGTCCTTTGGTGTTTCACAGCTTTTTTTTACAGCAGGCAAACGGAATAAAAATATTCAACTGGCCAAAATTGGTGTAGAGCAGGCTAAATACCAGTTTTTTGACCTGTTACGCACATTGAAATTTACGCTCAGGAATGATTTTTATACCATCTATTTCAATGAGCAATCGGCCAAAGTGTATAATGAAGAAATTACTTCCTTATCAAAAACGCTGACAGTTTTTAAGGAACAATATGCCAAAGGAAACATTGCCCAAAAGGAAGTGCTCCGTATCCAGTCTCAGTTGTATTCGCTCCAAACGGAGTACAATAGTTTATTAGCAGGCCTCGATACTACACAAAGCGAACTAAGGCTGTTGATCAAAGCATCAACCAAAACTTATGTTGAGCCAATCGTCACCCTTGATACTAAGCAGTTGGTGTCGCAGGTTCCTTACCAACAGTTACTCGATTCGGCGTATGTCAACCGGTACGATCTGAAATACAGCAGAGCATCGGTTGACTATACTAACATGAACCTGAAGCTGCAAAAAGCAACCGCTATTCCGGATGTGTCGCTATCATTCAACTATGATAAGCTGGGTTCCTACGGTAATAATTTTATGAGTGCGGGACTGGCATTCAGTCTGCCCTTCTTCAGCCGCAACCAGGGAGCTATTAAACAGGCACATATTGCTGTAGATCAGAGCAAAGTACAACTGCAAAGCCAGCAGGACCAGGTGGAAAGCGATGTGGCTACTAATTACAAAGGTGCATTAAGGCTGGAGCAATTATACAACAGTTTTGACCCGCAGTTTAAAGACGATTTTACACACCTGATACAGGAAGTATTTAAAAATTATGAGAAACGGAATATCAGCATGCTGGAGTTCCTGGATTTTTATGATTCATACAAGACCAATACCCTTCAGTTAAATAACCTGCAGCTCAACCGGATCATTTCGCTTGAGCAATTAAACTACGCCACCGGGACGCCTTTTTTTAATCAACAATAGAATTTATGCTACATCATACATATAAAACAACAGTTTTTGCCATCGCTTTGCTCTTCTCAGCCATGGTGCTCCAAAGCTGTCATCATACCGAAAATGCGGATGACCAGAAAGAACAGAAATTCCAGGTAACCGATACCTTACTGAGGAGCCTGTTAATAGATACGGTGAAGGAAGCAAGCGCACTATCAGAGATCAACCTGACAGGAAGCATTGCGCCTGATGAAAATAAAACGGTGAAAATATTTCCGATGGTAAGTGGCGTTGCTAAAGATGTGAACGTGCAGTTGGGCGATGTGGTGAGCAAAGGACAAACGCTGGCTGTTATGAAGAGTGCTGAAATGGCCGGGTTTACCAAAGATTATATATCCGCTGAAGCAGATTTGAGAAGCGCCAAAAGAGCATATGAATCAACACAGGATCTATATAAAAGTGGCCTTGCTTCACAAAAAGATTTTGAACAGGCGCAGTCTGATTACCGGAAGGCGGTAGCCGAAAACAAGCGTGCCGGAGAGGTAGTGAATATTAATAAAAGCAATGCAGAAGGCTACATTGTCAAGTCGCCTATATCGGGATTTGTGATCGAAAAGAACCTGACCGATAATACCCAGGTAAGGGCCGATAACAGTACCAACCTGTTTACCATTGCCGATTTGTCTGACGTATATGTGCTGATCAATATTTATGAATCAGACATCGCCAATATACAAACCGGTGACCCGGTAAAGATCACTACGCTGTCTTACCCCGATAAAGTTTTTGATGGGAAGATAGACAAGGTATACGATATGCTTGACCCTGATGATAAAGTGGTGAAGGCAAGGGTAAAGATCGCAAATCCGGGTAACAGACTTAAGCCCGGCATGTTTGCCAGTGTGATCATCAAAGCAAAATCAGGTGAAAATTTACCGGTGATCAATACCCGCGGGCTGATATTCGATAACGATAAGAATTATGTGGTGGTGGTTGATGGTAAAGCGCATGCCCGGATCCAGCAGATAGACATTGCCAAAAAAGTGGAGGACAGAGCCTATATCCGTTCCGGTCTTAAACCCGGCGACCGTATAGTGGCATCAAGACAAGTTTATCTTTTTGAATCGCTCAAGGATTGATAGGCGCAAGGCGGTTGGCGCCAGGGTGAAAATTGAATAAGATATAAAAAAATAAATCCGAAATCGGACATCCGAAATTCGAAATAACAAAATGAATCGATTTATAAAAAGGGTACTGTCGTTCGCATTAAAGAATAAGTATTTTATATTCTTTGTTACTGCATTACTTGCGGCCGGGGGGTATATCAGCTTTAAAAATATCAGTATAGATGCGTTTCCGGATGTAACCAATACTTCGGTTACCATCATTTCGCAATGGCCGGGCCGCAGCGCGGAGGAAGTGGAAAAGTTCGTGACCCGTCCGCTGGAAATTGCCATGAACCCGGCGGAAAAGAAAACCAGTATCAGGTCGTCCTCGTTGTTTGGGTTATCGGTGGTAAAAGTAACTTTTGACGATGATGTAGACTATGCCTTTGCGCGTTTGCAGATCAATAATCATATTGGCGATGCTAACCTGCCGGATGGTGTTAATCCATCCATAGAGCCCCCTTATGGCCCCACCGGCGAGATATATCGTTTTACTTTGACGAGTAATAAACGTTCGGTACGCGACCTGAAAACGATAGAAGATTGGGTAGTTGACCGCGAGATAAAAGCAGTACCGGGTGTGGCTGACGTAAACAGCTTTGGCGGAGAGGTAAAAACTTACCAGATCACCGTTGACCCGCAGAAGGCATTGCAATATGGTGTTTCGGCACTGGAGCTTTACGATGCAGTTTCAAAGAGCAATGTAAATGTTGGTGGTGATGTGATTGAGCAAAGTGGGCAGGCTTACGTGGTGCGTGGCATCGG
>Ga0307510_10009011_pt1 | contig 11882 bp, 4 predicted proteins | sample 12_EM_MG_FD_207224 | JGI IMG/M metagenome (GOLD analysis project Ga0307510, IMG submission 207224) | Populus trichocarpa ectomycorrhiza microbial communities from riparian zone in the Pacific Northwest, United States - 12_EM | ecosystem: Host-associated > Plants > Roots > Unclassified | place...
CCAAGGATGCAGAAGTATCAAATGATAATTTTCTAACCAAGAGGCAGGTGATTTTTGATGGCTGGGCATGTGTATTATCAAGTGTACATAACACGAAGTCGGGCCGGTGGAGTGCAAGGGCCAATCTCTCCTCACCGGAAACCAAGCCTGTGGCGTCAAGGAGAACATGCCATGAATTTCTGTGGGCCTCGGATATCCAATGCATAGAATACCTGGTCTCATTGACAATAGCAGGATAAGAGAAAAGGCCCTTTGGGATGTGCTTGCATTTCCTCCTAAAGTATTGGCTAAGTTGTGATCCTTTAATCCTTAGGTCCAACCAAGTTTCTGGCATTGGAATAACCTTTGATTCTTTACTAGTAGCAAATTCACGTATCATGTCATTTTCTTCCTCGATTATTGTCATGTAGTAATTACCTCTGAAGAAAGGGTAGCTCTCTCCAATTATCACCATAGCATCCCTGTAGTTGGGCATGAAAATGACCAAGTAATCAGCTTCGCTTAGGCCACAATGTTTCAGGGCTCTATTTTGCACTTGAATTTCTGGGATTGAGATGAAGTTGCCTTGGAAAGAAGTTTTCTTGTTAAGAATATCTACTAGTCTTGAAGCCTCCAATTGTGTTTTGTCAAGATCAGATAGGCTGCGAGTGAATTTAGGAGTGGACTCTCTAGCGCCAAAACTCTGGGGGAGACCGCGCTTGCTGTCTGGTGTGCTTTTAGACGATTCCTCATCGATGCAGAGATTGGTAAGATTAAATGTGCTATCTCCATCTGCCACAATACCATTGCAATATTGAGGATACTTTGCAAGAACATACTGCCTCACATATTGCATTTCACTGAGTGTTATTGGTCCGGACCATCTCAGGTCAAGGCCACGGATCGTTGATATGGCTTCGGCTATCAAATGAGCTGGAATTATGGTGTGTGCCTTCTGTTTATGTTAAAAATTACATCAGATCATACACATTTAGCTAGAAACTAATATCAATCATGCTATTTATTTAAGAGAAAAATATAAACAAAAGATCACTAGGACTTGCCTTTACAACCATGCTGGTTGGTCTGCTATTCTGTGTTGGTGAATTGGAAACAGAAGCTGAGGGTGAATCTTCAAGTTTTCTTTCTAGCACATCCTAGACAGTCACAAATAATCAGAAACCTCACAACAGGATTGCAAGCAAACATTTAAATGGGCTAAGAGAAAAAATATAAATCTTGAACAACAGGAAAATATAGCAGTCAGTACCTTGGAATCTACATTTAGCACCAGCTGTTCTACATTAGTCAACATGATTCCTACTGCCTTCCTACAAACTAAGATGGCTGAAGAAAATTAGTGGGCTCTAAATTCAGCAAAGAAGAAAGGAGAAAGAACAAAGTTACAAATCTAGATGTGAAGACCAGACACTACCATATAAACATATTTTGCAGCAGAAATGGGTCAAATTGGTAGAATAAAGAAATTAGAAAGCATTAGGACAAAGGGAGAAAGGTCCACAAGTTACGACAGCAGTTTCACACAAGATGGAGCTATGAAACAGTGACTCGGTAGGTGCAGTAACGAAGTATCCACCCAATAATTGAGGGGCTGAGACTTGTTTAATTTCCCCCACTTTTGCCTATCCTACTAGTGGCAGAAAAAGATGAGGAACAAATTGACACCATCTACGTACATATCATTATCAAATTGCTGATGCCAAATTGCTAATCACCAACATTAATATTTAATCATAAAGGGATGGCGACTGCTTGATCATTTAAAGACGTTAAATATAAATAATCAAGTGTATTTGTGTATTATGGATACGCAATAGAGGCAGAAAAGTGTGGGAATCTTTTTGGAGTGAGAGGGACTGGTCAGAGAGTCAATCTAAGACTAATTTGAAAAATGGTATATTGGGTGGGAGATGCTTCTTTGATTACATCCTGTAGGTGCCACAACGTTGCATCTTTGAGAATTAAATCATTAAAATATTGATTAGTTCAAATTGTACAACGTACTAATTGGACTAGGAGATTCTTGTCATGGAACCATTACAATTTTGAAATTGGATTACAGCAGCGCAAGCCCTTAACCCTCTCTTCCCTACTTGCACATGTACGTATGTGCAGATGTAATTGTCTCCATTGATGCATCTATCATTGTTCAAACTAGTATCTAGATGAGAGTGGGTGGGCTATTCTAAACCAATACACATCATTTACTAATGATTAAGAGTAGATAGATTGCATTTTAATTTTTGAACAGCATGGGAGAGAATACTTGCCATCTACATGAAATGAGATAAAATCATATACAAGTCTAGAGGAACTTTATTTAATTAGGTTTAGCCTCTTATCTGACGTGCTAGACTGCCTAAAATTGCAAACAACCAGCCGCATGGCAGCACTTAGGTGACTGTAACTGCTCCGTAAGACCAGTCAATACTAAGTTAATGGAAGCTACAGACAACCAGCAATGCTGGCTCCCCAAGGTTATGTATTTGGAGTTTTATTAAAACAGCATCTCCGAGAGTGTTTTGCAAGGACTCGTCTCTAGTCAACATCAAATTATGAGCCCTTAAATGCCCTTAAATACAAATTCACATCTCTTACTAGTATATGATATCAAACTATGATTGAATCTGATGTCATACTGCATACCTTGACTTGACCACTGTAGTGGAAGCAGTCACCTGTAAGGCCTGATAAATGGTAGAAACTGTCGTTAGCTTGACTGTAAGAACACTTCTTACTAACAGAGTTGTTCCACTACCACTGGAGATTAAGAGACCATACAAACCAACAAGGTCTAAACTGTATAAGCACCTGATATCAGATTGGGACCCATCCACGGAAGTTACAAGCAGGTGCAAAATGGAATATGCCAGTCCTACATTTAGAAGTGGGAATGATCAATATTGCTGCTTTTGTAATGGCAGATGCTTTGGAATGTGAGACAAAAGCATAGATAAAATTACCTGGTATTAGGAGGCAGAAGTAATATAAGGCCACATTCTCTAGACTTCAAAAAACTTAATGAAACATACAGACCCCAATTTCAACATACTCAAAACAGTATGTCCTTCCCTTTAACTAATTTGAAACCACAAAAAGTAAATGAAGAAGGAAATTCATAACATGCTCAATTAATTATTATCCATAGCCAATCTATCTATCGTAGATCAAGCATGAAATTACAAAAGGTGTTTGCTGCCTATTTTATGACTATCAAATCATTACAATGTACATCTCAGAGAAATAATGAGGAGATCATATTGAATCATGATTTCTTAACTAATAACAGCTGCACTTTTGAGAGAACATAACTGGGAGATGAAGACTGGAAATCTAAAGAGAGTCAAACGTTCGGCCTCACATATCAGCATTCTACAAAAAATAAAAGGAGTTTCATACTACAAAAAGTACTTCATGCGATCATCTTTTCTCATGGTGTTGTATACAGCTTGAACCTGGCAGAAAAGAAGTTTCAAGTCAACAAATAATAACCAGGTGTTATTAAGATCATGTGCAAAATAATCAACATATCATTTAATAAGTGTAAATAAATTTAGATATATCAGCCTTTTTTTCCCTTTCCTTTTGCTTTCCAGTAAAAAGCAACAGATGATATTTCATCAATATCTTTTATGTGCTTGAGAGAAAGAAAGACCTGCTCGCTAGATACAACTTGAACAGGACCAATGTTGACTGACACATATTTGCCCCTCGAAGATACTTTCTGCCTCACTTGACCCTGGGAAAATAAGTAGGTTAATGCAATTAGATACTTGTTCATAGTACAAGCCCTAGGTGGATGATTTCAATTTGTTATGCAGATTCAGCAGCAAAGTAAAGATTGCCCAAAAATATTCATCATAACCGCAGTTATATTTATTTCTAAAAGGCAACAAGTCTTTCAAGAACAGGAAAGCATTTTGAAACAATCAGCATCAGTTTGATAGGTCAAGTCTCTTAATTTCTTCACACTGCAATCAGTGAGAGTAAGACACCATTAGGGAGTGCAGTTGGACTGCACATTTCTAAATTTTTAATTTATTTTTTAAAAGCTTCAAATTAATATTTTTTAGGTTTTTTTTATAATGTTGATGTGTTGGGGTCAAAAATAATAAAAACAATTATGAAAAAAATATTATTTTGATGCATTTTTCGAGTGAAAAGCATTTTGAAAAGCAACCTTAATCACACTCTCAAATAGGCTCTAAAATAATTTCATCATGTAACAATCAATTGACAGCAATTTCATTCTTTTTCCTGGACAAAACCGGTTAGACAAATGTGACCTTGAATATAACATCTTGCCATGGAAGAGACCAAGAACCAAAGCATGACAAAAAGATTGACAGATCCATAATAGTAATCTTATTGAGAGATTAAGCTCTTTTCAACCAAGGTTCCTATTGTTCTCTAAAAGTTTAAAGGTGAAGTCAACCATCAGGGTTGCAAGATAGAAGAAGACAAAAATTGTTTTATAGCCATATTTCAAGGCATAATAATGATGACAGATAAAACATGTGGCATCTATTTCACATAGCAATGTCAGAAGTTACAAGCTCTTATATTTGCCAGAAGCTTCCAACACCAGCCCTTACAAAATCTTTGACCACTATTCTCTAGCCCCAAATGTGCACAATAACCAGCGCCAATTTGTGTCCAATGGACTGTTTCTCAATCAGGCCTTCCTCATTACCACTTGTTACAATTAACCAACATGTTAATATGGTCTGCATATTCTAGTCCCCATCATCCTAGGCTTTTATCAATGTGCTTCAAATCCTAGACCCACTCATGCTATTTGACGAGAAATGGCCTGATAATGCACCGCCTGTGGAAAAACACAGCTGATGCCAAAACTCTCTTCCATAATCTCAAACTATTTGATGGGCCAATTCACTACTCACATGCTATCATGAAGGTTGCCATTACAGCAGGATTAGCAGTCATTCCCTCAAAACTGGACTTGGAAAAATAAAGGCAATGACATCATTTACTTACCCATTCTGAAACCTAAAACCATGTTTTCCCTAATCTATTATATCAATTCTTGAAAAACTAAACAAGATAACTTAAGTTGGTAGAGATCAAGCAGTTTCAGCTTTCGGGTTTCTGCAGAAATTTCCTGTAGAAAACCACAATTAAGTTAACCAATCACTTTCTTTAAATACCTTCCCCTTCTTTCTTACATCAACAAACAATATAAATTAGGAATGCAGTCTACAAAAATTTATACTATCTCTAATTTCTGGACAAAGATGTCATGGCCAGAGATTCTCCAACTAAAATTTTCTTCATCAATCACTAGACCTTGAACTAATTGTGCTAGTTGCAGAAGTCAACCATTAATTTCAATCACACAGGAGAAGTTCACAAAATACAGAATGCTGGACCATCTACTCTGGCATGCACAACATGCAGCTCAAAAAAGTTCTACTCATTATTGGCAGATAATAAGCACCTCTGTTCAGTAGCTGTTTTCTAAGAGCATCCATTACATTTCAAATGTTTACAAAATTCTGATGCAGGTTACATATTGGATGAGATCATTCAAAGTATCTTATGGAAGAAAACGTATTGTGAGGAAGGTTAAATGAATAGCCTGGAAAACCTTAAACAGTAACACTTCAAAAAAGGTTGCAATAAAAAACCCTGTAGGTGATTCTAAAAACCAAGGCATTCAACATTAACATGAAAGGAATAACACGTCTCCTCACAGTTGAATTCTTTTAACGCACCACTATCTTAAACATCTTTTCTATTACTGAATTGCAGCAGCGCTAAGAAAGGACATATACCTCAGGGATTGGTTGTTGAATTACAGATTCAACAGCAATAACCATAGCTTGCACAAAATCATCACCTCCTGTACCAATTGCAGTAAATCCTCTAACTGTTGGATACGAGTTTACCTGACAGGTAAGTGATACTACTTCTCAGAAGCAAGATTTATAAGGGTTTGATGAACACATAACGATAGTGATTGCAAGATTACAACTTCATAGATTATGCGTAAAATAATAATCCGCATTTAGAATATGAAGACAATAAGGAGTCTATTGCGTCACTAAAAAAAATCAATAAGCTAAATAATAATGAAAGGGGAGTAGAAATGGAGAGAGGCAAAGTAATTGTACCTTCTTATCCAAAGCAAGCCATTCATCAGTGGAATCATCTACTACCGTACCGCCAATAACAACATTTGTGGTTTGTCCAACCCTCGCTTGTGTCTTTGACACCTCTGCATTCAACATCATCGGCTAAAGCATCTATCATCAATGTATGACGACTGACTACGCTTCTAACAAATCATAACAAAGGAACAAATGGAAGATAGAGAGATACAACAAGAACCAGCCCACGATAAACTTCAATTCAAAAACATAACCAACTCAATTAGATTCGAACTCATTAACTAATTGTCAGACTAATTCCAATTACCACTTGAATTGGTTAACTAAATTAAACTAAGCAAATGGTAAAGAAAAAGTAGTACAAACCAGAAATAGCTTTAAGCACAGCTTCTTGAGGGGGTTCTTGATCCTCGTCGCCTTCATTGTTATAAGAGCAGAAACAATTAACAAGAGCTGGTTTTGTTCTTCCAAAGTGATGAGACTCTGGAGCCCTAATGCTTGTTGTTTTACTGCTTGAAAATCCAACGGTTCTTGCTGATGAGAAAGAATAGATGATGGCTCGGTTTGGATGGAGAGGTGGTATCATCATCATCATCATCCATGCTTCTGTTGTCAAAACGGAACGCAACACACTCCTGCACACCATTTTTTTTCCTTCTTTTTTTAAGATTACGGAGAACTATTTTGTGTTAGGGAGTTATTTATATACCTGTGTTGGTTGGGTTGGGTTGGGTTTTAAGGCTTTTTAACTGTCCATTCAATGAATCAGATTTCTCTCTCTCCACGTGGCTGCTTGGATGGAGCAAGGGCTGCGACCGCGGTGCTACCCTGAACCGGAGGTCAAGATTAAAATATATAAATAATTTTTGGAAATGTGGTTGAATTATATTTTTTTATTTAAAATTAATATTATTTTAAAATTTTAAAATTATTTAATATATTAATATCAAAAATAATTTAAAAAAAATAAAAATATATTAATTTAATATATTTTTAAGTAAAAAATAATTTGAAAAGTAAATGTATTATTATTATACTTTCAAATATCTTTGTAATTATTTATAAACAGTGTATTATTAAATTTTATTTTTTATATATTTTTAAATTTTTAAAATTTTAATATTAAAAATAATTTTAAATAAAAATATTTTGATATATTTTTAAATAAAAAATATTTTAAAAATAATTATTATTATATTTTAAAAATATAATTCAATCATATTTTTTAAAAATTTAAGTTCTTTAATTTCTTTTAAAAGAACTTTTAAAAAAATATATTCTATTGAAAGAAAAGGACTGTAGACGGCAACTCAAAACCTCTGCGCCCAATTCAAAAACCCTAAAAATCATTGAATAATCAATCACTCCTCTCCTCGTCGAAATGTACGGCTCCGATAAAGCCGTTACCGACGACACAGATCGAACGGAATTCAGAAAAACAGAGAAGAAGTACAAACTTTACTACGATCAAAATTCTAAAAGGTATGACCTTATCTTTCCTTTTCTCAAGTAAACGTGCCGTCGTTTGTGTTTTTATCGGTTTAATTAATTAAACATTCTGATTTTTCAACAGGAAAAAGCAACCAAAACAAGTCGACTTATCAGAGGTTTTAGATTTCAAGTCATTTTTGGATTCTTATCATCAAAACGGTGAACTTCCTCCTGAAATTGTGGTTGTTGATTGCCGTTTTGATCGGCCCGTCTTCGGCTTGGAAAGTCGGCCTGGTATCATTTTTGTGTTTTAATTACTTTATGCTCTTTTGTTTAAAGAAAACCTAAATGGCGTGATTATCACTTGATGGAAGTAGTTGCCTGTTTTATTTTTTATTAAGTTTTCTGTATAATTCAAATAAAGATTTATTGAGTTTTAGAGAAGTTTTTATGGAGAAAGATGAATTTTGCAGGTTTTTATTTCATTCCGGGGGCATTGAGTGTTGATGAACAATGCCGATGGATAAGGGAGAGCTTAATGAGTTTCCCTCAGCCTCCTAATAGAACGAATCACAATGCAATCTATGGGCCTATAAGTGACCTGTTTATTGCTGCGAAAGAGAGGAAAGTGTTGGTTGAGGATGAAAATATGCCTGCTAGTTCGGACTCTGCGTCAAATGGTTGTGTTGGCAATGGAGATACTCGTAGATGGAGTTTTTGCGAGGAAGATAGTGTTCTGTTAAGAGGGAAGTCTTGTAAGCCTGTTTCAGCTTCCGTCTTATTGCGGAAGTTGCGGTGGAGTACCCTTGGACTGCAATTTGATTGGTCTAAGGTGATTGCAGCTTCAGTGTTTTTCTCTTTTGCAATTCCTGTCTACTAGTTCTGTGTTCTTACATATTGACCTTTCAATGTCATGATACAGTAGGGAAGTACACATGCTCAAATTTTAGTTTCACTCATTAGTTGTTAGAGCTTGTCCCTTAGGGCCATGCTGATTGACAGCAAGTATAGATCCTTTAACAATTATAAAGCATAGAGTTTTCTTTCTTATGTAGCCTTCTTTCAGTTATGTAAGGTTGGCATTGTGACCCTTGGGTTTAGTTATTGTATACCACACCCTATCTATCTGCATTATGAATGCCATGGGATTTGATCACAGAATATACAATCTGGTATGATACAATCTTTCAATGTACTAACATTGTTATGCCTTGGTTTTCTACATAATGTATAGACACAAGTATGATTGTCAGCAGTAACGATTTAATTTGTTTTTACTCTGAATTTTAAGAGGTTGTGCTTGAAGTTAGCAGTTCAGTTTAAATAGTTTGTCTTGAAACAATTGTCTACTCTTTTTGTGCAAAAAAAAGGTTTTATCAACTTGCTGCTGTTTCAGAACACGGTGCATGTAAGAATATACATCTTCAACCACTTAAATCTTGCTCTGCTCAAATCTGTATCAAGCCGTTTTATGTGACTGGAGAATCAAGATGCCAGCTAGTCCTTCTCTTAGTTTATTTGTCTTCATCAATATTTTGGGCGTGTTGATTATTATACATGCAAACTCTCAACCCAACACTTCTTTTAGAAGTTTCCCTTCTTTATGAATTGGAATGAATTTAAGTCTTTTTGTTTGTGGTGTAGCGTAACTACAATGTATCTCTTCCACATAACAAGATCCCTGATGGACTCTGTCAGTTGGCTAAAAAATTGGCCGCTCCTGCAATGCCCGTGGGAGAAGAATTCCACCCAGAAGCTGCAATAGTAAACTATTTTGCATCAGGTAATTATTAATGGAAAGCTTGTTTATATCTTCCTTTGGTCTATTTCTTGTTTAATAGTTATTGGCTTATGAGACCTGGTGCAATTGTAAGGTCGTGCGTTTGTTACTAGAAGTTAGCATGTTGAAACTGCAAGACAGCCTCCCTGCAGAAATAGGTGCAAAGCTGTGACACCTGACCTTCCCTAGACCCTAGCCTTATGAAGAACCTCATGCATCGGGACACTCTTTTTCTTGGAAGTGTAATTAATGCGCACAATATTAGGTTGTTAACGTCAGTTCAATTTCTTGGAAGTGTAATTAATGTGCACGATATAATTTATCAGGAGATACACTTGGGGGCCACTTGGATGACATGGAAGCTGACTGGAGTAAACCTATTGTAAGCATGAGGTATCTTGGGAATTCTTTTTTCTATCATATCTCCATGGTTTTCAATCCAAAGAAGAGGTTTTGATTGCTGACTATATCCTTCTTCCCCCCTCAGTTTGGGTTGCAAGGCTATTTTCCTTTTGGGAGGAAAATCTAGAGAAGATCCACCTTTAGCAATTTTTCTCCGAAGTGGTGATGTGGTTCTCATGGCTGGAGAAGCACGAGAATGCTTTCATGGTAATTGAACTATAAGCCTCTGGAATATCTTGAAATAAAGATCTGGATTATCTGAAGAATAAAGTATTCATCTTCGTGTTTTGCCTCGAAAGTTTTAACTTAACTGATGATGGGGAAAATTCATTGCAAAGGGAACATTATTTTTTATTTTCATTACGTAGCTGAAAGTGCAGCTCAATCAATAGAACTTCGATACAAGAAATTCATTTTTCTTGTGAACTGATAAGTAGCTATTCATAACAGATGTAGAATTTTGTTACTATAGTGTTTGCAGCCAAAATTGGCACAATTGAACTTCCAAATTCCTGTGCTTAGCCTTTTCCTTTGGTGACTTGTGAATTCCTGCAAATTTGTATTTTTTGCATCTTGATACATTTCTTTGACTTCTGATTTCTGATTATTGCAGGTGTGCCTCGGATCTTCACTGACAAAGAAAATGCTGAAATCACAGCCCTTGAATTGCATTTCTGTGATGAGAATGATATCTTAGAATACATCAGAACCTCGAGAATCAACATTAACATCAGACAAGTGTTTTGAGAGTAATAAATTTTCTCCCATAGATGTGAAACTTAATTTAAAGATTCAATTGGGAATGCTTTCATAGGAGAGATTAAAGGTGACAAGAGGACAGCATGATAGAAGACGTTGAAGATTTTTGTAGAATCATTTCTTTTGGTTCATTTGATGACAGGGGTGGGTATTGAACAGCTCACTCTCTCTCATTCAAAGAAGTTTTTGTGGAATCATAATAACGATTTGTAAGGAATCAGTTGGCTGTCCAGATGGGATAAGAGAAAATGTTATTGAGAGAAGATACAAAAGAATAGGCTCTGACTATACAAGTGAAATGCTATTGAGTTGAGAGGAATGCAACATTCAATTTATACTATTAGCAGATTGCTTCAAGAACACAACGATTGTGCTGCATCTTTGTAGTTACTAGTTTTTTTTCGTGCTTGCTAAATTACCCAAAATTGCCCTGAACTTTGGGTCAAGTTAAATTTAATCCCTGAACTTTTCTACCAAAATGTAAGGTTGCAGGTCTGGTCCATCCTGTCAGCATGGGGAGTCCAATGGTTGAGCACCGCAGATTTGACAATGGCCCCGAAACTCCTCATGTGGTGGCAATCAGGTCCTTGATTGTATGGTGGTGCTAGATAAGTTTGATCATTCCTTTTTCTGTTTTACTAACTGCTAGCCACTACTCTCTTGAATGCCCCTAGTACTGTTAGTACGGGCTACAAGATCTATCTCGACAAAAAATAAAAAAAAGAGAGGATGACACGCCTTAATATTAACAAAACACTAAGAGATATCGCGACATCACTATAACTACCCCTGCAAAACATAAAAACATAATTTATTACAATAGTATTTTATGTTTTTTTTTTTTTTATGTTTCTTATTTTTTAATTTTACCCTTTATCAATCAATTTTTTAAAAAAAATTATCTTTTAATATTAAAATATTTTATAAATTATACTTTGTAATATTTTTTTTTATTTTTGTTGGGTTTATATCAGTTTCATTAATTTAGTTTTCTCTCATTAATTTAGTTTTCTCTTTATCAAAACATTAAAGGGTATGGTTTTTTTCTTAAATAAAACACTAAAATGTATGGTTAAATTTCTGGAACAACACCCATGAAACACTATTCATTAGAATAGTGATGCATTTTTTTTTTATTTTTTTTAATTCTATTCTTCAACAATCTAATTTTTTTAATTTGTTTTTTATTTTATTTTTATCCTTTGGTTTTATGTTGTTTTAGAAATTGAGCTTTGTATTTTTTTAATTTTTTTTTATATTGAGTTATATATCGGTCTAATGAATTTAATTTTTTTTCTTGATTTCAACCTCCAACATTATACATGTTGGAATTGGAGCTTTGTATTTTATTTTTTTGTTTTTTTCTATTAATTTATCAT
>Ga0307510_10009012_pt1 | contig 11882 bp, 16 predicted proteins | sample 12_EM_MG_FD_207224 | JGI IMG/M metagenome (GOLD analysis project Ga0307510, IMG submission 207224) | Populus trichocarpa ectomycorrhiza microbial communities from riparian zone in the Pacific Northwest, United States - 12_EM | ecosystem: Host-associated > Plants > Roots > Unclassified | place...
ATTGGCCTGCCAATTCCCCAGATTTTAATCCGATTGTGCATATATGGACAATCATGAAAAGCCGTATTCAAACAAGAAGAGGGAGGGAAAGAATCACCTCTCAGAGTCAGATGAAAGCTGCTCTCTGTGAGGAATGGGCACGAATTACTATTGAGGAGATTGATAGTGAAATAGGTAAGCTTCCAACCATCATGGTTAGATGCATTGCAGTTCAAGGCAGTAATAACTTTCATGCTTAGACTGTCCGGACTCTCTCTTGTTCCCAGGCCACACTCTTTCTTACCACTACTACATCCCTACTGTTCCCCCAACCGGCCTCGATTTCACTAGCTACACAAACACCCCAGCTCCTGGAATAAAAGCCGGTCAATTGACAGCTCATAGGGGCTCCCAGGAATGTGCCGGAAGAGGTGATATGCATACATGATCTGATAAGGGGAATGAATAGTCCTTTCTTCTGCGGTTTCCTCTATTCTCAACCTCCGACCCGCAGTGCACAGGCCACTCAGCACTTGGGTTCAAGTTTTGTCGTCTGAGTAAGGTATTTGTCCAGGTGAGTTGCATGTGCAAGACTGCGCATTCAGCCTTTCTTCTTACCCACTATACTAATATTAAGCCAGGGTCATCACTGAGGTAAATTATTTAAACACTATTAATATATTCTATTGTCCTCTCCGATCACCTGTGAGCTATGGTATAAGCCTAGTCTGCAGCTGCCAAGCATAAGTTATACCACACCTGCAGCTTAACTGTATTGTTCCCGATCGGATTACTTAAAAAAGTGTCTAGAACATCCTTGTCGGATGTCCGTGTGCCTAACAGACAAGTCATGTAATGCCGGAAGACCAGAATATGATGTGCGGTTGGATGCCGAATGCTCCACAGAACCAACCAACGAAGATTGGCCATCTTCTGTCCAGTGAGTTAGACTACACTCGGTGAGCACGGGGGCAAGACAATTCGTAACCATCGTTGTCAACTGATAAATGGATGAGCTGACGCCTAATGTGGTCTCCACACCATCAGGAATAACAGAAGCGCAAACCGATAAGTTGGCCATGGGAGCAACAGGTGTAATAGAGAGTTTTCAGGGTCGATGAGTGTTCGCACTCAGGTCAAGTTCACAGAAATGTGAACAAGGTACTTAGTTAGTATAGAGATAGCATGTATACCTCGATTGCTCAGACGCAGAATATAAATAATGAAGCATCTTCGCTGCTATTACAAACAAAAAGCACGGAGAAGAGATCTTATCAATATAATAAATTTCTACTTATCGCTACCAATACTTCGACTATCTTTACCGAAGTAGCTTTTATATCTAGCCTACAGTACTCGTGTCTTCTTAACCACTTGTCCGATATAATAACGACTCAGGTCCTGGCTGTCGGAATACCTCACGCCGAAGCTACCACATAACAATATATGGATACTTCTCATCGTTACCCAGCCGAATGTTTGGCAGAGACACTTATACTCCCAAACCCGATACCCCTTTCGAACCAAGACCATTGAGGACTACCTCAATAGACCAAGTCCTAAACCCTACCGATATTCCTGAACTAGGGACCCAACAGCCCTTCAACGAATCTTATTTCTCGTGGATAAACCCAGAAAACACGGTTACACTTGAAGATATCGCCGCGCTATATCGCTACCAGTACGGCGAAAACTTTACCTACAACACCCCCTCGGAGAAGTCCAACTCCATTTGGTACACACAGTATCCAGTGACACAAGGAAACTCGAGTCAAAACTTCGAGATACCAGAAGCCTGGGGAGGACACCAAAGATAAGTCCCCTATTGCGTAGTCGTAAATCATGACTTCTAACCCCCAGGCGCCAGAAGCCATGGAATGGCAAAGAGAGGGCGCAGAAGACCAACGAAGGGTCACAGAAGAAGGCGGACAGGAATCCGAAGGTGGAGATGAACTGCCCGGCCGTGAGCCCCCAGCGTGGAAACAACCGTCACCCACCTGTCGAGGTCATACTCACCGGACCAGACAGCAGGCTCCCCTGACATTGCAATAGGTTTCCTGTCGAGATACCCAAAGCGAAGGGCAGGAGGCCGCCAGATACCCGAACCCCCCACCGATGCCATCATGAGGATTCAGATCGCAAGATTAGACAAAATGTTGACAAAATTTGACCCAAAGCTCACCGACAGCCAAGATAAACAACATCTTGCATTCAATTCCCTGCCAGCCAATATCCTATTACTGGCCCAAGAGCTGCGGAAAGTCAAGATGCAGCTAAAGTCCCGGGTCGTAATTGTAGGACCAGAGAGATCTCGCCCGAATAGACGATCTAGTACAACTCCCAGATCTTGAATCACATAAAGTAGAGGAACAGTTCGCAGGCCAAGTCGCCGCACGATTGGCAGGCACACAGGGTAGGCATGCCCGACATGAGGCTGTCACATCCCAACTCCACAAAGCGGTGCACGGTACGGATGAACAATCCATCCACCAAGAGTTTATGTTGGACAGAGAGATCGTTCGGGTAAACGAGCACATAAACGGAAATTTGAAATCCATGAGATAAGCATTAATCTCATGAAACAAGAGCTGCAACCAAACCAGGAGGCCCAGAAAATGCGAGATGGTGAGATCTGAGAACATAAAACCTGGGTGGAGACATTGATGGGACAGGTGAAGGGAAAAGGACAGGCGGCAGGGGCTCCAGGAGGAGGCGGAGACCCTGATGATGAAGGAGAAGAATCTGGAAGCAAGCCAGATGAGAAGTGGAGAGGAAGACAGGATGAGAGACCCGCGCCTGACCCAGAAGAGGACTATGACGCCGAGAATGACGAACAGCTTAACCTGTGTTCTCGAGTGAGGGCCAACGCCTTGGGCCAACATACGAGGGTCCCAGCGGAACCCCCTGCCCAGTTCAAAAATGAGAAACACCAAGATATACACATGTTGCTATTGACATGTACGTGGAGTTCGTTACGCCGCGGACAGGGCCCCGAAAAACGCGGGCCCCTGGCCCTTTTCCCCACCCCGCCCCACTCAACAGCCTGAGACGGGGAGTCTTTTTCGGCATTCCGTGCCCCTGTCCCCGCTCAGGCCCCAGCCCCACCCATACCCCAGCCGGGTCCCCGTTAAACATAGGTGGTAACAAATGGGGCCCCATCCAGGGAATGAGTGCGGGTGGGCCTCGGACAGGGGTGGGGCGGGGATTACCCTAAACATACCCCGCCGGCCCCATCGGAGGGCGGGGTCGGGCGAGTGAAAACCCGCTGCGCCCCGACCTGTCAGGAACACTACATGCATGGATTATTATGGCAGAAACAGTTGGCAGTGACTTCCATATCGACGGACATCATCAAACTGTTACCAGACTCGCAGGGTAAGACCTAGATAATGGTTCTAGTAGACCAGTTTACAACGATGGCCCACTTTATTGGCCTCCACGAAAACACGACGGCAAAAGACGCTGCGGATACCTTCTTTTGGGACGGTTGGAAACTTCACGGATTGCGGATCGTAATCATATCGGACATGGATGCGAAGTTTTCTGGCGAATTTGGGGAATCATTGTGCAAGATGCTAGGAGTTAAACGATGCATGTCAACAACTTACCCCCCTCAAAGTGCCTAACAAACTGAAAAAACCAACCAAGTGCTGAAAGGGTACTTATGAACATTTGTCAACTAAGATCAGAACGACTGGTACCAACTGCTGCCATTAGCCGAACATGTCTATAATAACTTGGCAACCAACGCACATAAAATGACCCCATTTTTCGCCAACTACTGCTTTGACCCAGAAACCGAGTGGATGAAAGAAAGAGAAGCCCATTACCCAAAGGCGACAATGTATGTTCACTGGATGCAGGAAATACATCGACAGGTGAAACAAACCCTAGACAATACACGAGAATCAATGACGAGATATTATGACCAGAAAGCGACGGATCAACCCAGCATCGATGTCGGTGACTTGGTAATGTTGAACGCAAAACACATACAGACAAAACAACCTTCGAAGAAGTTGAGTCTGCAGCTGTATGGCCCTTTTTAAAGTCCTAGAAAGGAAACGAAGCCGGGCACACAAGCTAGAAATATGGCCATGGGGGAAAATTCATCCTGTGTTTGATGTTTCCCTGTTGGAACTCTACCGGTCCTCGAACAGGCCAGCTCGCGAACAACCACCACGAGATCCCGATGACATCGAGGGGGATTTAGAGTGGGAGATAGAAAGGATCGTCAAGAATAAGATCATTTCTGACATGTGAAAGGTTGGAGGGAGGAATAAGCCGATGAAAGAGCTTTGATATTTTGTGACAAGGAAAAGCTGCGTAGAGGATGAGAATACTTGGGCGCCACCTGAAGGTATGAAGAACGCGGAGGAAGAGGGGGAAAGGTTCCAAAGAGAAAATCCGGATATGCCGAGCCCATGAGAGGTCAAGTAACATAACAAAGGTTTTCCATGGGTGGACAAGTAAACGCCGGTGCTTTTTACCCCTACTATGTGGAGGTTGAGACAGAACATAGATAGTATAATAAAACATAGTGTATTCACGACGAGCACTTCGAAGAGGGGAGCTCGTCTTAGCGCACGAACTCCCCGTAAGGATTTACAGGGCAGAGTTACCATACCTTGACACACACGATCTTCGACGGAACAAGATAACACCCCCCTCTAGTCCTGGCATTGGGACGGCTAGTCATCAGACGCCCCCTGGGTTGCGGCATCCCAACACCAAAGAGCACTATCATTGGACAACATCTTATAACACCGTTTACGTCGCGGCCGTCCGACCGACGGGATCCTGTTCGCTGGATATATGAGGGGAGACCTTCGAGCACCTTACGCAAGTAGAGGCACGTGAATCGGGCAATGGAGCATAAGGTTACAGACACTCGAAGAGAAACAGTACGAAAGGTAGGTCTAAAGTAACAGGACCCTTTTCATGAAAGTTAGTCCACTTGTACCTACAAAGACGTGTAGAGTATGAAGGAGGTAACTATGCCCAGTAAGTGGATCGGGTGCATCCACAAAGGACGGGTTGGCAAAAGATGGAGTCTGGGGGAAAAAGCCTACTGGTACAATCCCGTCGAGAAGTCGGGTAATGCCGGAAGACGAGAATACGATATGTGGTTGCATGCCGAAATGTCTACGGAACCAACCAAAGAAGATTGGCCATCCTATGTCCTGTGAGTTAGACTACCCTCAGTGAACACCGGGGCAAGATAATTTGTAACTATTCTTGTCAACTAATAAACGGATGAGCTGACACGTGATGTGGTCTCCACACCATCAGGAATAACAGAAGAGCAAACCGATAAGTTGGCCATGGGAGCAACAGGTGGGATAGAGAGTTTTCAGGGTCTATGCGTGTTCGCACTCAGGCGAAGTTCGCAGAAATGTGAACACGGTACTTAGTTAGTACAGAGATAGCATGGATACCGCGATTGCTCAGACACGGACTATAAATCTCGAAGCTTCTTCGCTGCTATTACAAACAACAAGCACTGACAAGAGCTCTTATCCATTTAATAAGTTTCTACTTATCGTTACCAATAGTTCGACTATTTATACCGAAGTAGCCTTTGTATCTAGCCCACATTACTCGTGTTTTCTCAACGAGTTCTTCGATATAATAACGACTCAGGACCTAGCTGTTGCAATACCTCACGCCCAAGCTACCACCTAACACAAACCCTAGCACCGATCATCGTGATCCCCGAGGACTGCAGTTGCGCTAGGATCAGGATGAGGGCCACGACCAAACCATGGCACCAGCCTCCGCTGGCCATTCATTCTGCAATCGTAAGGCCTCGGACCATTCGGGGAAGTGGGATGAGATCGGAGCCACGGATGATCAGGACCATGACAACATAAGAAGTCTCAATGACTGCAATGGCAGCCAAGACTAAGTCAATTTTAATTGCAGTCACAAGGACAATAACTGGCTCTCATCAGGAGTGGTTCACACGCCCGATGGCCATAGTAGAGACATTATTGCCGTTGACCACTAAGTTTTATTTTCTTTTCATACATTGTCTTGGGTAAACATGCATGTAGGAGTACAACCGCGACAGCTGTGAATCGGAGCATGGGTTCAGCTCAGGGAGTGATGATTCTCCCCTCAGATATCTACCAGGCAGGTGTACAGGCACTTCCTGACCCGGGGATTGACACCATGATCCAGTGGGGAGAGGTACCAAGAATTGACGACTCCAGGATTCAGACACTGTGCCAGCAGATAAAGAGGGGCCAGAGTCCTGCGAGCTGTTGTCCTTAAGGATCGCTGGCTTGCCACAAATATTACGACTGCCGAACCAGAGGCTGTGGCCCCCAGACAAGGATCGGCCTGTGTGGCGCGCTGGACTAGAGAGCATCAACGCCCAGGGCATGGGCATGAGGGTGTGAACAACCCTGCAGCAGAAATAGAACAACCAGAAGATCGCGATATTCATCAGGCCAAGTCCCCCCCCCCTGCTGGTGAGACCTTTACTCGAGCATGGTCTACTCCCCCTCCACTAACCGCTTCTCTCTCAGCCACCAGTGCACCCGCTCCTACCCGGAGCATTCCTCCTGATACTACAAACCCCCTCTCATGGCAGCTAATTGCCTCAGGTGAATCTCAAGAGACGCCACCCAAATGCAACCAATACAGCCCACACCCCCAGCCCCAAACCAAACAACTATTAGGACATAGCTTCAGCCTGAGGGATTCTGACAGCTAGGACCAGAATTGTTTTATATCAGTGAGCTAGTTAAGACAATGCGAGGAATGTAGATTAGATATAATGGGTTACTTCAGTGTAGATCGTCGAAGTATTGGTAACGATAAAGTAGAAAAAGTGATTATATTGATAAGATCTCTTCTCTGTCCTTGTTGAGTCTAATAGCAGCGAAGATGCTTTGATATTGATATTCTGAGTCAGAGCAATCACGGTATACCTGCTAACTCTATACTACTTAAGTATGGTGCTGACAATTCTGCGAACTTAACCTGAGTGCGAAGACTGGTAGACCCTGAAAAATCTCTGCCATACATTCTTACTCCGATGGTCAACTTGTTAGTCTGTCCTTCTGTTTTTCCTGATGGTGTGTAGACAATGTCAGGTGTAGCTCATCCGTTTATCCGTTTACACATCAGCAAAAATTATTATATGCGTCCTGAGGGTCCTGTGCATCGGACGCTCAGGACGCTCAGAACATTAACCGTTACTCTGGACGCGACGTCAGCCGGACGTCATCTCCGGACGCCATTGCCTATCTACCCCTGGGTCCTCGATGTCCCGACGACGTCCACCACCAAGCACATGCGTTCAGATGTCCTCAGGCCCCAAGCTCTCCCGCATCCGGACGACCTCCTTGCGGTGCCTCCCTCGTCATGGCAGAATCCAACTCCACTCTAGCATCCGGAAGACTATCCGGATGCGTAGTCTTCCGGATGCGTAGTCTTCCGGATGCTACACAGCGATATGTGAACCCCCTCTGCATCAATTGCCATGTCTGGCTACTGGCTCCCAATCACTTGCAAATAGCTCACATGTTGGCCGCGACGGCATCGTGATAGCGCACTTGCATACTCTCGACAGCGTCGTGATAGCACACATATTCCAGACGCCCTCTTGATGACGTCGTGATAGCTCAAATGCATACTTGCGACGGCGTCATGATAGCACACATATTCCAGACGCTGTCTCGCTCACTGCACTATTCATTCGTATTACAGAGAGCCATTCACAAAGGTTTCGAGGGGCTGGTGCCCCTTGTATCGTGACTTTGAACCTCATCCACATCTTGATATTCTATTATTACTAGTCTACTGCCGTGACCAGGGCGTCCAGGAAACCCTGGCCACAGCGATTCTACGTTTCTGAGCCCTCGCTCAGATCTTGCTCAGAAATACACCCCAAATTGTCCTCACGGCTCCACAGATCGGCCAACCGAAATCTAATAGTTTACATTTCCTGCAAATCAAATTCCATAAACTCCACCGTTCACACATCGCCAAGTCTACAAAAAACCATTCTCTCCCACCCCTGCGTCACATTCCTGCGAGTCGTCCAGGCTCAACGATAGCCGACTCGTGAAACCCAGGGTCGCTGACCCCTCTGGCGCCAGTCCCAGTGTCAGCTCCTGTTTGTTACCTAGGCTCACCAGATCTGAATCTAGCATCTGAGGCGCCTGGGCGAACGAACCTTGGTTGTAGTCAAACGACAGTTCGCTCCCCTAGGATGCATCTTGACTGTGCCGGTAGTGCTCTAAACCCCTGGCGTGATTGTTGAGCGGTGTCTGTTCTTGCACAGCAGCTCGTCTTGGATTCCGGCTGGATAGCTGATGCCTGGATAGCTGATACTCCTGTTCGGCATGAACTCTGTCATGATTGTCAGCAAAGCCTTCACAACTTTCCTGCATCAGACGATGATTTTGCTGGATCCGGTCTGTGATTGTCTCACGCAGATTCCTGAGCATGAGTTGCTGCGTTGGCCGTGGTACTGCCCGCCAGGTGTTCTTCTGCCGTAAGAAAATGTCTTGCAAGACTAGTTAGTTATCAGAACAAAAACCAAGGACGGGGGGGACAATAGGGTCTCCTCCATCAAACTGCGTCACGCGTGAAGTCCGGAGGATCCTGATACACCCCAAGTCGATATGCGCGTAGTTGATCAGACAGGATTGCACAAGTGAGACACACCATAGTACCATTGACACGATTGATGAATTGCGGGTCTAGCATACCAAGCTTTCTCTTGCCATTGAAATACTTACAATAGATGGCGTCGGCAATCTGAGGCCCGAGCAACCGCAATGCTATAGGCTGCATCCCGGTCATAGTCAGTCGTGATTGGAAGTCCTGGTTGGGCGACGGGCGATGGGCGGATACACACCTCATACCCATTTGAGGGGCACATGAACCTGTCATCCTCGAGAAGGTATTTGACTCTACGAGCGATGGCAGTGGGGTCGCCCGGTAGTCCGTATAATTGCCATCTATGATTTTATATATAATGGAAGAACTGCACCCACACACCAGAGTGTTTTTGACGTATCTTTCGTAGTTACTGTAGCACCCTTTATGGTTGTGACCTCTGACTTACAATGTCTATACTGTTCGACGACGGTTCAATATTACCGGCATCCGCAATCTCATCTGGCCCGCGACTCCAAACACTATGCACCTCAGATGTCAAAGCAACCGGGTTACGGAGTGGGTTAAGTTAAAGCGGGTACTGAAGCATCAGATCCTTTGCTAGGCCTAGTGTATGCCCCTCCACGCCTGTCACTGTGTTTCGCCGCGAATTAATTACATGCCGGACAGACTCAGTTCCTCTTGTACTCGGTTGGCCTGGTGGACTCGAGCTCCTGATACCAGACATTGTTGTGCTAAGGACGCCAAGTGGGGACGCATACCGTGCTCCTCTTGATGATGGGAATGTCGCCGGGGACAAGGGCCTACCTGGAGTTATGGTCACACGGGCTGCAGGCGTCCGTAGGACATTTGCTGCCTCCTGTGAACTAGAGTTGGTCGAAATTCGCATAGTCGTTGGGCGATTGTTTCCGTGTGTCTCCACCAATCGTGGCCCATGACGACATCTAGGTGTTGTCTCATCCGCACCCCCGAGGTTCCCTCCTTCGGGTTCGATGTCCCGTTCAGTTTCGTCGCCCGGATGTGACATCATATACTCATCGCTGCTATTGTCACTGAGGCGGACGGGTTCCATATGGCCTTGTCAGTCAGCCTCCATCTCAGGTTCAGTATATGCTGTGCTCTGAATTCTGGTACTCCGGAGGCGCTTCGCCGGTGGTGGAAGAGGCCGTCTCGCGATTGGTGATGGGGAAGAATTACGAACCGACGATTCAGCATAATTGGAGCTGCCGGATTCGGTCTGTTGTGTTACCGACCTGGACAGCCTATCCGCTGATACGACGTCGCGTCTACACCCGTTCACATTGCCCCCTCGTGAAGTTGGCTGATTCGATCCCCTGGAGGCGGGTATGATGTCGCGTCTGCGCCCGTTAAGATTGCCTACCCGTGGTGGTGGCTGACTGCTGGAATTCGGATGCATGTGTGATATGGGACGGGCAGTGAACGTTGGTAAAGATTGGAGTCAATCTGACAATTGGATGTGTCGAGTATGGTGGAAGCGAGGAGTGAGTATTTTCTTTTCATCGAAGAGGACGCGTTAGGTCTTATACCTGTAGGCTAGGATTTAGGGGTGTGGTAGGCTCACTTACTGTCACTCGGTATGCAAGGGAGGGATGTGCCTACACAAAGGGGTTTAAACTTTCAATACCGTATTTGCGGTTCAGGAATTAGGACTCACAGGTCTATCGTGAGAAATAATAGACAAAATGAAGCTGTCTCTAGGGTCGCCGGAGAGGCAAAATCTAGCTGCAAGCAGTATCGGTTAGCGACAAGGGCTGTTCGCAAGACACTCACCACGCCAAAAGAGGATAAGGAGCATCTACTCTCATCTCCCAGTATTGAATCATCACCACCAACCGAAACTGTATTCAATGAATGCAGTACTGGCTTGGGAATAATCTGACGAAGGCGGTTGACGCCAGACCGGATATAACTATGCACAAACTATCACTCGGTATGACAGTGAAAGAATTGCTCACAATCGGTATTGGAATTATTGCCATCGTGGCCGCGCCCGCGCCGCAGACAATCGCAGCATTGGTAGGGCCCCTCATACTGTCGTCAGGAGAGTTAGACGGGACGTCCCATGCAGTAGATTTCCCTACAAAATAGGTGGTTGAGATCGTGAAGCCTCAGGTTGGGCTTTGGAGCTGAAATTCAAGATCTTCATAGGACCCTACACACGAGGGTCGGACGTCAGAAAAAAAGGCGAAACCACCGTCGAGTCAATGGGGCTGGGCGAAAGCTAGCTACAAGCAGCATGGGCTGACGACGAGGTTACCCGGGAAACACACTACGCCAAAAGACGATGATCAGGAGTATCTACTCACATCTCAGAACAGCGAATCTGCTCCACTTAGCTCCTTGAAAACTTATTGAGAGGAATACAACCTTGTGGATCACGCCGGACCGGACATATCTATGCACAGACTATCACTCGGTATGAGAGTGCAAGAATTGACTACGATCTGAATTGGAATGATTGCCATCGTGGCGGCGCCCGCCACAGAGACAATCGTAACATGCATAGGAAACATCATACTGTTGTCGGGAGAACTTCAAGGAATGCAGAGTCCGAAGGTCGAGATTTTCGCAACGAAAAAGGGCTTTGGATCGTGAAGGTTCAAGTTGGGCTTTGGAGCTGAAATCCATAGGACCCCACGCGCAGGAGTCAGGCGTAGGAAAAAATAAGGGAAATAATGGTGGCCCAAATGTCACCGGCCGTGCGAAAGCTAGCTGCAATCAGCATTGATTGACGACGAGGTTGCACTGAAAACACGCACCACACCCAAAGAGGATTATGAGTATCTACTCTCGTCTCTGAACAGCGAATCAGCACCACTCAGCACCCTGAAATCTGTATGCAAGGAATACAACCTTGTTAATAATCTGATGCAGGCGGATCATGTCTACTAACGCGATGTGCACAAATACAGTAACTGACAGTAATGGGGTACAAGGAATTGATCACGATTATACAGGGGATAGGAACACGAAAATGTAAAGAATATGAGATGTCTAGGAAGTGTGTAGCCGACACGAAAAGGTAGGAGAATACTGGACGTCTGGGAAGCCTGTAGATGTAATCTGGAATTTTTGGGGTGGCTTGAAAAACATAATCGGGAAGTGGCAAGAATGTTCAAGTTGATGTTCTGTGACGCCCTCGACAGCCTCTCCCATGTCGGGGGGCAATCAGCGTCGGGGGTTCAGGTTTGTGGTGTGGTTTGGGGCTGGGCGTGTGGGCAGTATTCGTCGCATTTGGGGGGCGG
>Ga0307510_10009013_pt1 | contig 11880 bp, 17 predicted proteins | sample 12_EM_MG_FD_207224 | JGI IMG/M metagenome (GOLD analysis project Ga0307510, IMG submission 207224) | Populus trichocarpa ectomycorrhiza microbial communities from riparian zone in the Pacific Northwest, United States - 12_EM | ecosystem: Host-associated > Plants > Roots > Unclassified | place...
TAAGTGGCCATCACACGGGCGCAGGCCTTGCTGATCGTGATCGGAGACCCGGAAGTGTTGGGAAAGTATGAACACTGGCGCTCATTCCTTGGGTACATCAAATCGCGCAAGGGTTGGACAGGGAAAACCCACGATTGGGAGTCTGAAGGTGTCATTCCTCCGCCCGGATGCGAGATTATCCCGAGAAAAGGTGAAATCGTATATGGGGAGGAATTCATCGGCGGAAAGAGTGACAGGGGTAACAGGATTTCGGAGAGTAGCGAGGTGATAGGGTAACGACAACGACGTGAAGAAACGGTAATCCCTGCACACACTCTTTTGGCAATTTTTACGTCTTTCCCTTCACGAGACTTGAAATGGTTTGGATATCAACGGTGCTTTAATTGCCCTCTGTAAGACTCTTGGAGTTCATATTTTGGATCATTGACCACCTCAGCTGCAAAGAAACGTAGTGGTCATGGTGCGATGAGTCAGCACTAGTCAGCTATCACGGCTTTTGCGCCAAGCCCCGTTCCGAGTTTCGGCCCTTGGAGTACGTACCTCTTGGTGCCCCTTCAATTTCGACCATAACAGTGCCTAGTCATGACACACTCTTCACTATCGTGCTGGCAACCTATTCTCAGGGACTCATAACCCGGATCTCAGGCCCCATCCAGCGCCTGTGGAAAATTTGCCTGGAGTATGAGTATGAGTGGTATGGTATGGAACACAACTCTGAGTGCCATGTTACCTACCTTTTTACCATCCGTCACGGTCCTTATAACTCGGGTGTTAGGGTGATTCACATTGTACGTCGCTATTATCGCGGGCAACCGAACGACCTCAGAGTCAAGCCATTTGCCCGTGGAAACCTGTCTCGTGACCCACCGGTAGATCCCGAAGTGAGCGACGGTTGCAGTGCGACGACAGGTTCGAGGGCTCTTGTGCGGGTGGCACCTCAGCATGTGTCCTTCCATTCACCCATGACCCAATCAGAAAAGTGTCCTACTGCATTAAATGGAGGTACTTGTACAGATAGTACATGTTCCAAGAGCCACGATTATAAACTTTGCAAGCCATGCAGCCTCACTCTTCACATCAGCACGTGGAAAGCCCATACGAGTGGGAAAAAGCATCTCAAGAAGGTGGTTCCCATCGGTCCCCCGAACGCAAGTACTCCTCTCCAGGCTCCTTCTCCCCAAGTAACCCCCTCGAATCTCCAATCGATACGACCTGCCAATGCCTCGCCATTATCCGGAGGCAGCAACCGCAGCACTCCCACCGTAGGCACAAGCGCACTTACCTCGGGGTCTCAGGGAGGTGGTTCACGCACCAAGGTGGCCTATTGTGCGACAACTCTTCAGGGGGATACGTGTACAGACAGCCGATGCCAATATCTCCATGACGTTGTCCGATGCGGCCCATGCGATGGCTCTTATCCTGCTTCCTTGTTCTATCAACACTTGAGTGGGAGGTTGCACCTCGATAACGTCGCTTCCAATGGTTCTACCGGCTCAAGTACATCTCAACATCCCCTTTCCTCGCAACATACCCCCCCGGATCCCCAACCTACACCACTACAGACCACCTCGCCACCATCGCAGGCCATTTCCGGGCCATCCACCCTGACTCCAGACCCACTGGGACGCGTCATTGTGTCTCATGAAGATGGTCTCGATTTCATTGTGGAGGGAACGGGAACGGCGACACGTCCCTGCTTCCCTGTCGTCGACCACAACATTTCGATCGAGAAAACAGCAGAAGCGTCTGGTCTTTCCGTGGAATCCATGACACTGACATCCTCAACGGGACAATGGTGCGAGTAGTCTAGTGCCTTTATTAGGAGTTCTCACATTTCTCCCCGCAGCTTTTCTGCGTCTTTAACTGGCACGACGGTCGCAATCAAAAAGAAGAAGCCCCGTAAAATCCTCGTGTCATTCAAGGCCCCACATGCCGGTGCTTTTTGCGCGGTGCTGAAGATTCGTTTCAGCGACAAAGGACGACCTAATGACGAAGAATTTACAGTGTCCCGTGAGCTCCGTGGGTATGCCAATCCGCCTGGCGGACCAGCTAGCAGCGGAGGTCCCTCCGATGCGGTTGACGATTCTGAGAACACGACGAGGAGTCAACTTGAAGGCACCGGGATCTTCATCTCACACGATTTCGGTATTCAATTCACTGTAGAACGCCCACGGTCCTATGAGCCATTTGCAACGCAGACTGAGAGACTTGGCATCACCAAGACCTCCGCCAGCCCATTAGTCTCCTTCAAAGCTGTTGGGATATACTCATCAGATAACGCCATGGATATGTGAGTCCAAGTCTGGCGGTGGTGGTCCCTCTCTCAGTTTCTTGATACGTAGGTTTTCAGCGCGGCTCGAAGGCAGTTCTAAGTGGTTCGTGTGCAACCAACACTATAGGGTCATCATTTCTTTCGCACCTCAACGAGAAGGCCTTTATGAAGCCATTCTTGAACTGACTCTTTGTGATCACAGTCGCAAGGCAGACTTCGTGGTCAAACGAACGCTAAGTGGACGGGCTGTGCAACCGACTGGTGGGCAGGGAGACAAACAAAATGAGTCTGAGCGTAACACAGGGTCTCAGCCAATATATAATCGTGCGGATGGCCATACAGGGCTCCCTCCTTTTGTAGAAGCGGAGCTCATGGACAGCGATGGTACTGGTATATCTGTTTCGCACGCACATGGTTTAGATTTTGGTATCGTCGAACGCAAGCGCTCAAATGGTCCATTTGCAACACCATCAGCTTTACTCACCATCAAGCATGCAGACGGTTTTCCGCCTGTGGCTTTCGTAAAGGAAAGAACTAGAACCTTGGATGGAAGCGACCCAGAGTGTGTCATATCCATTCCATTGCTCGGTCTCAATTCACAGATCTTCGCACTAGGTTCGAGGGTGTCTTCGAGGGTGACTCTGTCAACATCCATCCTGGTACAGAGAGCCCTTTACGCGTCATATTCAGCCCCAAATTTGAGGGTTTGTTCAAGGCAACTCTCGAGTTAGTCTTCTATCATAGCCAACTATCGGCTTGGTTCGTTGTTCGCAGAACGCTACGAGGCATTGCCGGATCGCTCGAAGACCATAGACATCTCGAGTCTTTCGACCAAGAGGACCACGACGACTCTACAGAAAGGCACCGAGAACTACCGCCGCAGAAGATAATGCTACTATCTCCGCTTGAACGGCGTCGAGAATCTAGATATATTCCGGATTATGAGTTACCGCCGATCGTCCAGCAGGCGGTGGACAATTCCACCGCGACACGTCCTTACGATAAGCACGCGCCAGATCTCATCTCAGCTTTGAGACCAGACCGTTTAAATATGGGCACTTATGCGCACTACTTCGCGGCTCTATTGAGCGTAGAGGACGGACACCAGCAGTACGCTTCTTCGGGGAAGTGGGATGTGCAGTGCCAGCCTGCAAACGGGGTCAGCGTCCAAGGACGCGCCAAACGGTATTGGTGGGTTTCTTTGTCTTGGTACCCCATATATACTTTGTTCACAGTTATCTACTCAGCGTTGAGATTGAGAACGATGACGAAGATCTCCTCCCAGAGATGGCCCTTGGGGATTTCCTTTGGCTCGATGATACTCAGGATAATATACGCTACGAAGCACGCGTCACCAATATCGAGGTTTCCACGCGACATCGTCGTGCTGTGCTGAAGATATCGGTCAGATTGCCGACAGAGTTCAACCACCACCAAGGGCCACAATTCGCCCTACACTTAAGACCTAGCCGCATCACTCTACGCTACCAATACCACGCTTTGACGAGGTTACTTGCGCCACCGCGTCGACTATTGTTCCCCTCTTTATCGGATATCAGATCGAAGCAACATCTCTCGAGAACTGAGCTCTATAACCTCAGGTTCCGTCATTTGGTAAATAGAAGGATTCGCGATGACCCTCAACAGCTGCAGGCGGTGGTTTCAGCCTTAGAGCAGCCAAAGGGCTCAGTCCCATTCATCGTCTACGGACCGTGAGTGTAATCCATATAAACACTTGATCGGAGCTAGTGCTAAACGAGCGTTCGACAGCTCCGGGACGGGTAAAACCTCCACTATTGTTGAGATCGTTGTACAGCTTGTACGCCGAGACGCTAGCGTCAGGATTCTTACATGTACTCCAAGTGATGCCGCGGCAGATCTACTCGTTGAGCGGCTAGCAGCCGCCGGCCTGGATTCAGACAAGTTGTATCATCTGAATGCTTCTCCGACTTACGAGGAGGACATGGCTGAGCACGAATCAGCTTTCTCACGAATCCCTGGGCATGAGAGATTACTTGCCTTCCGTGTCGTGCTCTCGACCTGCTCCAAAGCAGCCATCCTCCAGAACTTGAATATACCTGTCGGACATTTCAGTCACATCGTCATCGATGATGCTGCACAGGCAGAGGAACCTCTCGTGATGATTCCGATCATGACTTTCTCTAATGCCCCCACAAACGTTATCCTGGCTGGCGACCCAAATCAATTGAGCCCTGCTGTCAAATCGCCCATTGCAGCAAGGTCCGGGTTGGGGAAAAGTTATTTCGAGCGATTGATGCTCAGAGGTAGTCTCTACGGACTTGATACCCAAGTCGGAAAAACGTGGGTGTTATTCTTGTTTCGGTTATGGCCCAGACCTCATGAGACTTGACGCAGAATCGTGGCCCTTCAGCGTAACTGGCGTTCACACGGTGCCATTATCGCATGGCCAAACCGGTACTTGTATGAGGATACGATGCGTGATTACGGAAATCCGTACATCACGTACCACATGGTCCACTCGGAGGTTTTGCCGAAGAAGGGCTTCCCTGTCGTTTTTCACGGTGTCAGAGGTAATGAGGAACGTGCTGGGTCATCACCGTCGTATTTCAATGTTCTCGAGGCCTCCATCATCCGGAACCATTGTGCGAAGCTCGTCAGGGGCCCTGAACAAAAGATTTGTAAGCATGGACTACTCTTATTTCTACCACATTTTTTCTCTAACTTGGCATAGATCCGGAGGAGATCGGCGTGATCGCAGCTTACAAAACGCAGGTCAGGGCCATTCGGCAATTATTGAAGGTGGCGAAACTATCAGATATTTTCGTGGGATCCGTCGAGCAGTTCCAGGGACAGGTTTGGTATAAATTATCATTGTCGATGCAGACACCGATCTTGTTTTTGGACCAGGAACGAAAGGTGATCATTTTGGCCACCACCCGAAGCGATGAGGAGAACCACCCGCGGAAATCGTTAGGCCTCTTGGTGAACCGCCAACGTATGAATGGTCGGTCGCTTGTGTCTTCCATCGATATTTTCGCTGTGGAGCTGACGTGTGTCTTGTCAGCGGCCATTACACGTGCGCAGGCCTTGCTAATAGTGATCGGAGACCCGGAAGTATTGGGGAGGTATGAACACTGGCGCACATTCCTGAAGTACGTCAAATCGCGCAAGGGTTGGACGGGGAAAATGCACGACTGGGAGTCTGAGGTAGACGTTCCTCCTCCTGGATACGAGATTATCCCGAGGAAAGGCAGCATCGTGTATGGGGACGAGTTCATCGACGGGAAGAGTGAGAAGATTTACAGGTCTTCAGCGAATAGTGAAGGATGAGGGGACAGCAATAACCGGGAGAAACGACAGCTACGATATTCTTTGCTTGTGTCCACATTGTATTTCATCCGACTGTACCACCGGAGTGGGTGTAGATCTATTTACACATTTTCCCTAGACATAGCAACATGGACCTTTAAGCACCAGTCGTTAGTTAGAAAGGTTGGGTTGGAGGAAGGCACTCTAAGTGGGTATTGCTACTTCGATGTTCGTTAGGACTGCTCACGCTGCCATTCTCACCTTGAAGGGTGAGTCCGAATATAACGGGATGGAATGGCTGACGAGGAACACACCTCATACTCCAATGGTGGAGTGCGTGCGCCCGCTCTTCAAAAAAAAAAAGGCTATATGCTTACCCAGGTCACGTGACATTGAGCGGCGGAGTTGCACGTAGCCCCGTGTCTGTTTTTCTTTCTGAACATAATTCCAACGAACTGACGACGATGATGAAATTTTGGATAGAAACGCTGACCAGTGGCGTCTCACCTATCTATCTCATCAAAATTGGGTAATTTTCATGAGTGTAGAAGGTAAGATACTTGCCATTAAGTCTGTCCGAGTCACTGCGAACTCCTGACCATCCGGGGGTGCACAACGCACAACGTTCATAGATTTTCAACTTCACGCAACGTTGAAAAGCCAGCTTCTTTTCCCTATGTCTATGGTGGTTTGGCACGCGAGTTGTTGGGGACATATCCAAGAACGTCTCACAACCTTTTATTTTTCTTAGCATGCAACCCCATGTGTCGTGTTCTGCGTGGGTACTAACCGTCGCTCTCGCTTTATGTACAAACTCGTATTACAACGCAACAGAACCGGGTAATACTGTCGGAGGCGATGTTTGTGTACCGTATCGAGGACTACTAGTGACTTGACCGTCATGTTCAAGGCTCAGACCCAGAATGAAATCGGCCGTTTGAGTTTCATCTGGCCCAGGTTTGAGCATACCATCATGGTGGTTGAACGTTGAACTTCCTTTCCCGCTTCGTTCATCCTCCTTGGGGCATACATTTGGTAATTGGTTGTCACGAAGGCCCCTGTCTGGCGAAGCCATCATGACGTGTCGCCTTCCGTGGGTGAAGGTGCTGCGTACGTGCTTCCCGTGAGAGACAATGGCGGGTGTTGCTTGAAGGTGGCCTTGACACCACGGCCGAAGTTGCATTCTGAGAGCACGCCGTAATGATATCGAAGCTGTGGTATATATTGCGTTCGATAGCATATACCAAATATCCACGCTTGTGGAGCAGTGCCAGTGCTTCTACGAAACTTATAGTTAAAAAATGACCCATCCTGGAACTTGGACAGTGCAGACAGACCCGGACCCGCGCATCAGACACCATGTCGTCCTCAATTATCTGCCATAGCGGTGATTCCGCTCCCGTATGAAATCAACTACTGTCCACACAATCACATAGGCTTTGCGTACGCCATCCGTTCCCTGATCGCTGTTTTGTTGTACCTGTGAATTCCTTTCAGCAGGCCCCTAGGACCTGTTGTGATGTACCCTCTTTTGGTCGTCGGCATAGTCCAACCGTTCAAGTCGTGCGGGACTAGGTCCTGCACGGCTGCCTTCACTTGCGGTGAGGTGAATACCGTAAGCCATAGATCCAATCCTGTCGTGGCAACTCCGAGTCCACAACACTCCGACCCCGAACTAGGTCAGCACCAGTCTCTGTAGAAATCATCTACGGTATTGGCAGCATAGAGCCTAGTTCTGCCTTGTAGCTGGCACGGCACGATGCTAATGCCAGTGGAACACGCCGTGCTCGTCCTTTTCTTATTGATTGTTCGTTCGCAGTTAGAGGAAACGCCAACAGTTTGGGTCTTTAGGTTTCTGCATGGTACGTCGTTATTTCTCATGGGGATCGACCAGAGTGAGTTAGCGGTATCACCTTGAGTTGCTATGTATGCATCGCAGCTCGCTCTCCGCCGCTACTTGAGGCGGGACTCCGTGGCGAAACGCGCGCGGTAGATCCCGGATAAAGAGCGGCTGTGCGGCTGTGGCACCTCCGAGTTGAAACGCTCATGGGCGGCTAGCACCTTGCTCGACACGCGTGGCTTTCTCACTTCCATTCACCATGGCCCACACAACATACCCTATTGCACCCAACACGGACGATGTCCTGGCGGGGAGTGAAGGCACAGGGATCACCGTCTCGCACGATTTCGGTCTTGAATTCGTCGCGGAAGCCACAACACAGACCAGGGAACTTGTCATAAAAAAGTCCTCAATTAAGCCACCTGTCACCTTCAAGGCCGCCAGGGTCAGCTCACCAGACGATTCTGTGACTGAGTAAGTCCAAAATCTGTGCCTAGGGCCATGCGTCCCCCTCATTTTCTCCGTACATAGGTCTTTTTCTGCACAGCTTGAGGGTGACCCTGAGGTACTCAAGCCCCAGAAAAGGTATATAGTCACCGTCTCTTATACGCCCCGACAAGAAGGCCTCTGTGAGGCAGCTCTTGAGCTGATTTTCCGTGATCACCGGCGCAATGTGGACTTTGTTATCACGCGAACACTAAGTGGGTGGGCAAGGCGACGAATCAGTGGACAGGAACATCGACAAAACGGGTCTGCACGCGTTCTACGGCCTCAGCCAACGAACGATTGGGGCGATGATGGTGCGAGCGTTTCCACAGAGGAAGAAGAGGAATTCTTGGACAGTGATGAGACTGGTGTCTATGTCTTGCCACAGGGCGAAGATGGGCCAGACTTAGACTTTGGCATCGTCGAACGCAAGCGTCCAAACGGACCATTTTCAACGTCATCGGATTCAATCACCATCAAGCTGGCGGACGGTTTCCCAGCCGTGACCTTCCTTAATGAACGGATCAAGACATTAGATGGGAGTGAACCTGGGTGCGTTCAGGCCCTTATTTCCTTTTTTCCTCCTCATTTATTGCTATCCTAGCTTCATAGCTACTTTTGACGGTGACAGCCGCACCATCCAACCTGGCACGGAGAGCACAGTGCGCATCATGTTCAGCCCCAAATTCGATGGACTTTTCAAGGCCACCCTGGAGCTGGTTTTCTATTCCGGCGAACGCTCGGCTCGGTTCGTTGTTCGCCGATCGTTACGAGGCATTGCCGGTTCGATCAAGGATCATAAGCTTTTCGAATCACTTGAACAAGAGGATAAAAAGGAGGAGACTACGACGAACCATCGATATGTACCACCACGAACGGTTATCCTGCTTTCGCAACCTGACGGACGTCACGGTCGCAAGTCGAGAAAACTGCCAAACTATGACATTCCGCAGTCAGTTCAGGATGTAGTGGGAGACTTCACTACCTCACGCCCTTACGACGAACGGGCACCGATCATTTTGTCCGAGTTGAGGCCCAGCAGTTTAACTATGGACACTTACGCACAATACTTCAATGCTTTACTGAACGTTGAGGACGGGCACCTACAGTATGTTTCCTAACCTCTCTCCCTTGTTTGGTAGTAATGCCCGGATAGGAGGGATATTCTGTGTCAGCCCTTCTATGTGGTTGATGTCGAGCACACTGGCCAGCGGTACAGGTAGGTTTTTTTCCAATCTTAGTTCCACATACGCACTTTACTCACCGATACTTGCGCAGTATTGAGATCGAGAATAATGACGAAGATCTTCTACCAGAGGTGATCGAAGGGGATTACCTTTGGCTGGATGACGTTCAGGAGGACTTACGATACGAAGCACGCATCACCAAACAGGAGATCTTCCAGCGCCGCGGGACTCAGGTAACCGTGCTGAAGATGTCCCTCCGACTACCGACACGTTTCGATCTCTACCGGGGGGCTCAGTTCATTCTACGATTTAGACTTAATCGGATGACGCTCCGTCGCCAGTACCATGCATTGGCAGGTTCCATCACGGCTCTACGTCGACTCTTGTTCCCCTCTGTGCTGGATATTAAACCAATGCAATACCTTTCGAAGGCCCAGATCACCAACCTCAATTTGGTGAACCAGAGCATTCGCAATGATGACCAACAACTACAGACGATCGTTTCGATTTTAAGGCAGCCAAAGGGCTCTGTCCCATTCATTATCTTTGGACCGTAAGTACAACTCCATATTCCCTCTACGGTCGCTGGTACTGATGACCCTTCCACAGTCCTGGGACTGGTAAAACAACTACGGTTGTCGAAACTATTATCCAGCTGGTGCGCCGCGACACCAGCGTCAAAATTCTTGCATGTACTCCCAGTAACGCTGCTGCGGATCTACTACTCGTCCGTCTGAAAAGCGCTGGGCTGGATCCGACCCAGTTGTATCGTCTGAATGCGTATTCACGCGGAGATGACGTACCGGAAGATGTACAATCACACTCAGTAATCCCCAGGCACCCAAGGCTACTAGCCTTGCGCGTTATACTCACGACGTGTTCCTCAGCAGGTATGCTTCAGACCTGGAATGTTCCTGTCGGGCACTTCAGCCACATCGTCATCGATGAGGCTGCACAGGCAGAAGAACCCCTTGCAATGATCCCGATTGCAACTTTCTCGAATGAGGACACCAATGTTATCCTGGCTGGTGACCCAAATCAATTGGGCCCTGTTATCAAGTCTCAAACTACCTCCAAGGCCGGGTTGGGGAAGAGTTATCTCCAACGGTTGATGTTCATGCGCGATGTCTACGTGCTCGATACACAAGCCGCAAAAACGTGTGCAGAGGTTTCTTCCTCATCATTCGCGACCAGTCTCACAGGGAGCACAGGATTGTCGGCCTTCAGCGGAACCGGCGCTCTCATGGTGCCATCCTTGCATGGCCAAACAGATACTTCTACGAAGATATTATGCGTGCGCATGGTGACAAAGACGTCACGCACCTTTTACTTCAGTCGAACGTTTTGCCGAAGAAAGGCTTCCCTCTTATCTTCCACGGTGTCAAAGGCAAGGAAAAGCGTACAAGGCATTCTCCGTCGTGCTATAACATTATTGAGGCATCTGTCGTCCGCGACTACTGTGTGAGGATTACCGAGGACAGAGAACGAAGAATTTGTAAGTGTGGTGCATCATTTGGTTCCGCCGGTTTGTTTTACCTCAGTGTAGATCCGGAGGAGATCGGCGTTATCGCACCTTACAGGGCCCAGGTCAGAATCCTTCGGACGTTACTGAGACAGGTAAATTTGTCGGAAATTTCGGTGGGCTCCGTCGAGCAATTCCAGGGACAAGTTGGTTTTTATCACATATATACGATGGGTGATGCTAAGTCTGGCTTGCTTTGAACCAGGAACGAAAGGTGATCATCATGGCGACTACCCGAAGTAACGAGGAGCACCATCCGCGGAGAGCAATGGGCTTTTTGACCAACCGTCGGCGTCTGAATGGTTGGTCATTTTCCCACCCACACTCATACATACGTCCACTTTTGAGGCTAACACTCACCCTAGTGGCCGTTACACGTGCGCAGTCATTGCTGATCATGGTCGGAGACCCGGAAGTGCTAGGAAAGGACCCTCTTTGGCGCACATTCCTGAACTATATCAGATTGCGTGGAGGATCGACTGGAAAGGAGCCCAGTTGGAAAGCCGAAGAAGTTAAATTGCGTGGATACCAAGTCATCCCGAGGAGAGAAGGTGTTGTAAAAGGGGAGGAGTTCATCAATGGGGAGAGTAGGGAGGTTCTCCGGTACATGTTCAGAGACTAGCGGAGGACGGAGAATCACAACGAAGGAGGAATGATTCCTCCTGTACACACTGTATCAATCGTGCGGCTATGCCAAGACTCGTGTCTGCTGCGCAGATCGAAGTCGTTTACGCATTGCGCATTGTCAGTACCTTGCATGTGTTGTAACATGAACTTCCCAACTACGGACTTCGCATGATCGTGAATTCGTCCGCAGTATAATTAAGGCCGAAGGGACACAAGACCCTCTAAATCACTACTTATACCTGTCACCCAGCTGGCTCCTCTCGTACCATCGTCCCTTTCAACCCCATGCCTATTACCGTTTGTCCCATCGCTCAGAATGGGGGAAGATGTCGGGACCTACGGTGTCACCTACGACACGACGTTGTCCAACGCGAGCCGTGCCGCTGCTACGTTCTGCACAAAGGGCTAGCAAGACACCGCCGTGGAGATGAGCACAGGCAGAATTGCGGCTTTACGGTGTCGCAAGCGCGGGGAAGCTCACCAGCATACATCATTCCACCTCTCCCATATCCCCGGGTACGCAAATCACCGCCGCAAATCCCTGCTCGCAAGAAGTCGAAGAAGGTCCCCGCTAATGGAAGGCCCAAACGATTCAGAGGAGAATGGCGTATGGTTGTCGCGGAGGAGGACGACCTCACCCCCAAGTCAACAGCTG
>Ga0307510_10009014_pt1 | contig 11879 bp, 3 predicted proteins | sample 12_EM_MG_FD_207224 | JGI IMG/M metagenome (GOLD analysis project Ga0307510, IMG submission 207224) | Populus trichocarpa ectomycorrhiza microbial communities from riparian zone in the Pacific Northwest, United States - 12_EM | ecosystem: Host-associated > Plants > Roots > Unclassified | place...
TTTTTTAGTGTTTTCAGATCATTTTGATACGCTGATGCCAACAATGATTTTTAAAAAATAATAATAAAATATTATTTTAATGTATTTCTAAATAAAAAACTTTGAAAAATAACTGCAAATATACTCTCAAACACCCCCTTATCTTTAACAAATGGCAAGATTAAAAGACAAAGAGTCAAGGTGAAAAAGACGAGGAAAATATGTGATTGTTTCAAATTGATGCAGAAAGTTAAAGTTCGTCCTCGTACTTTTCAAATAATAAATTTTTGATCTCTTTAGTTTTTAAAAAAAAGGGTCCAAAACTTCATTTTATTATTTTATTTTTTAGTCCTTGATTTGAGGAGATGAAAGAGAAAGTCATCAGTTTTGATGATAGAGATAAAAAATAACGGTTAACACTGATTTCAACCACAAAATAAATTGATTTTCATGTCAAAGGATTACATTCGATGAGAAAAGTTTCATTAGGATAATCTTTGGCCTTTACATTACTTGAGAGGGTAGATATGAGGTAAGGAGGTTTTTTGAACTCTTGTTGATTTTGGGTTTTTGGACCAATCTTTGGTCATTTAAGGCCATAAATATGTTTATCAAGGTTTCTAAAGTATTTTCTATGATATCGTTTAGTTAATATCCTGTGACAGAAACAATGCAGATATACGAGGCAAGACAGAATAGGAGACAGAAATAAAATTGTATTTGATAATAAAGTACAAGAAAGAGTGATTATCACTGTATTGTATTTGGTTGATAGTGGACAAACAAGAATAAAATATTAAACAAAATCTATTTTATCCTTAACATGTATTATTGTCAAACTTACATATTAAAAAAATATTTTTTTTTACTTTAGTTGACATTGGGTATTGAAATTAAAAATAATATAATAACATTAGTTATAGAATCCAGATTTGCCTAGCAAGTTGCCATGGGACTTGACAACTCAAGGTCTTGACTACTCTAGATTCAAGAGAAATAGAGGAAAGACTCACCTAACCTAACTTAACTTAGTCAAGAATTTGAGTCAATCTATGACTCGGTCAAAACCCGAGTAAAAAACCTATTAATTTTTTTGAAAAACAAATTATCTAAACTATATTATTTTGATCCTTTTAAAAAAATATATAGAATTGACCCATGTCAGCTCGAGTTGACATACCTAACCTGCGTCTTGGGCCTTATCCCGGGTCAACACCTGGATCAAGTTTTAAAATTATAATAATAATCATTTTTATCCTTATATGTCATAGTTAGAAAAGTTTGGAATTAAAAGTTTTTTACAGGGTTACTTTAGGGATAAAATATATTAAATATTATCTCTAGAGACATCCTTTTTTATACATCTTATTTTGAAAATACAGAAATTCACCCCAAAGTTGTCCCAATGACAAATTATTTTTATGTCTCTGTGTCATTGACCAAACACTTTTTTATCTCTATTGTCTCTAACTCTTATGCCTTAGGACAATAATCAAGCGTTGCCTATGTATTTTTGGTCAAAAATAAGTTGAAAAAAATTTTCAAGGCATAAAATACCCCGGCCCTAATTTTCTAGTGACTTTGCGGTTGTTAGATTCTAGAGACACTGACAATGAGTCATTTGTGATTTGTTTTTTTAAAAAAAAAGGCAAATAAAATGTTGTTTGCCCTCTAATATTTCCTTTAAGATAGTCTATGGACATAACCTTTCTAGAGTACTGGAATTAATTCATATTCCTTACATCAGACGACTAAGTGTCCAAGCTACAATAATGACAGATTACTTGCATGACATTCATGAGCAAGTCAAGTAGACAATCAACGAAAACAATGTCAAGTATAAATTTATGGCTAGTACTCATCGTAGGAAAGTGGTGTTTGAGGTTGGTGATTTGGTATAAACAATCCTTACAGGTGATAGATTTCCAACGGGTGAGTATAACAAGTTGAAGGAATAGAAGATAAGCCCATGTGAGGTGTTATAGGAGATAAATGATAATTTGTACATGATTCGTCTGCCTAATCACCTAAAGACTTCTGATGTCTTCAATGTCCAACATTTGACATCTTATTTAAAGGAGGAACAAAACTTGAGGATGAATGATGTCGTCGGCCTGAGATAACAGGTGATCATGAGTAGTCAAATATGGGTTTGCCATGGCTAGATGATGATCTTATCCCATACAGATTATGTAGATGAACTAGTGGGACAAGTCTACACTCAAAAGGAAATCTGATAACGCCAGACCAAAATGATGGCTTAAAATGGACATAATTTTTTATCTGACTGTTGGATTGTGCGTAAATTTTTATAAGATTTTTCAAAGGTTGTTTTCCTTATAGTACCCAACTTTATTGCTATACAAACCTTCAAATCTTTAGATATAAAAAAATCTCACTTAGACCCCTGGTTTTGGCAGTTTTGTTATTTTCCTTGTTATTTTTTAATTACAAGCATTGTTTCAGATTTTATGGTTATTTCCTATTTATTTTTGGATTTTTATTTTTATTTTCTAGTTAAGGTTTCTAACCTATTTAAGGTTTTGTAAACCTCCTAAAGAGACAAAATTCTTGAGTATTATTTTTAGAGAGAATAAAACTATAAATTTAGGGTTCATACCTGCAATTCCTTTCACTCATTAAATTCATGTGCTCTATGCGTTTGATTGTTGTCTTTAGCTTCTGCTTGCATCAATTGGTGGTGTCCTTGTAGCTCCCCTCATATGTTCACTAGATGAATGTTATTTTCTTTTGGTCCTTCAATTTTTTTTTCATTTGGTTTTTTGTTATTTATTCCTTAAACATTGCATTGTTTAGGACTTTGTCTTCATAATTTTTTGTCTCCTTGCATTCTATAAGACTATCATAGTCTTAACAAAACATCCTATCATATGGTAGGCTCTTGATTTTATAGAAATATATTTGATTGTATTGTTTGCGCGAAATTAAATGTTAAGGAACCAAATTTGAAGAAGGTAAATAAAGGTAGTCGTAATATAAAATAAAATAAAAATAGTCTCTCCACTTTTTGGCTAAGTCTTGCCTTAGGGTTTCGTCAAAGTTCTTTTGTAGTCCTTTTAGTTTGGGAATCATGTATTTTAATTCAAAACTTTATTTTGTTCTCATCTTGGTCCATGGTTTGAGAGAGAAGAGAGAGCTGTCTAAAACATAGCAATTAAATGAATAAAAAAAAGGCTTTAGAAAGCCTTTCATTTGTAAATTTAGTAGTGTTTATCATCTTGAGACAAAGATAGTTAATTGCAGCATTGGCAACTTACAACGAAGCTTGGCTAGAGATAAGCCGAAACAGTGGGATATGGCATTACTACAAATAGAGTTTGCTTATAATAGGTTTTGGGATTGGACCACCCAACTAAGTCCTTTTGAGATAATCTATGGACATAATCTTTCTGGAGTACTGGAATTAATTCATATTCCTTGCATCGAATGACTAAGTGTCTAAGCTATAGATATGACAGATTACTTGCATGACATTCATGAGCAAGTCAAGTAGACAATCAACAAAAACAATACCAAATATAAAGCCATGGCTAATAGTCATTGTAGAAGAGTGGTGTTTGAGGTTGGTGATTTGGTATAGGTATTCCTTACACGTGATAGGTTTTCAGTGGGTGAGTATAACAAGTTGAAGGAATAGAAGATGGGCCCCTGCAAGATCTTGTAGGAGATAAATGATAATGTGTACATGATTCGTCTTCCTAATCACCTAAATACTTCTGATGTCTTCAATGTCCAATATTTGACATCTTATCTAGAGGAGTAACAAAACTTGAGGATGAGTTCACTCTAATCCGGGAAGAATGATGTCGCTGGCTTGAGATAACATATGATTATAAGTAGTCAAATGTGGGTTTTCCATGACTAGATGATGATCTATCCCAGACAAATTATGTGGATGGAGCAATGGAACAAGTCTAGGTTCAAAAGAAGTTTGGTCACACCATACCAGAATTATAGCTTAAAATTAGCATAATTTTTTATCCGATCGTTGGATCGTACTTAATTTTTTACAGGATTTTTTGGAGGTTGTTTTCCTTATAGTATCCAACTATATTTCTATGCAAATCTTCAAATCTTTAGATATAAAAAAATCTCGCTCAGGCCCCTGGTTTTGACAGTTTTGTTATTTTTCTTGTTATATTTTAATTTCATGCATTGTTACGGATTTTATGGTTATTTCCTATTTTTTTTGGATTTTTATTTTTATTTCCTAGTTGAGATAGGGTTTCTAACCTATTTAAGGTTTTGTAAACCTCCTAAGAAGATAGACTTCTTGAGTATTATTTTTAGAGAACAAAAATGTAAATTCAGGGTTCACACCTGTAACCCCTTTCGCTCATTAAATTCATATGTTCTATGTGTTTGATTGTTGTCTTTAGCTTCCGCTTGCATAATCTGGTGTTTTCCTTGTAGCTCCCCTTATATGTTCACTAGATGAATGTTCTTTGCTTTTGGTACTTCAATTTTTTTTTCATTTGGTTTTTTTATTTATTCCTTAAACAATGCATTTTTTAGGACTTTGTCTTCGTAATTTTTTTTCTCCTCGCATTCTATAAGACTATCATAGTCTTAACAAAACATCTCATCATATGGTGGGCTCTTGATTTAGTATAAATTTATTTGATTGTATTGTTTGCACGAAATTAAAAGTTAAGGGACCAAATTTGAAGAAGGTAAATAAAGGTAGCCGTATTACAAAAAAAAATTGTCCCTCCGCTTTTTAGCTAAGTCTTAACTTAGGGTTTTGTCAAAGTTCTTTTATGGTCCCTTTAGTTTGGAAATCATGTATTTTAATCCAAAACTTTATTTTGTTCTCATCTTGGTCTCTGATTTGAGAGAGTATAGTGAGTTGTGTGAAAAATAGCAAGTAAATGAATTAAAAAAAGACTTTAGAAAGCCTTTCATTTGTATATCATTCTCTAAAAATTTGGACCTTGATTTCTTGATCACTTTAAGTTATTTGTATATCATTCTCTGGTTTGAGAGAGAATAGTGAGTTATCTAAAACATAGCAAGTAAATGAATAAAAAAAAGGCTTTAGAAAGCCTTTCATTTGTATATCATTACCTTGATTTCATGATCATTTGTATATCATTCTCTGGTTTGAGAGAGAATAGTGAGTTGTCTAAAAAATAACAAGTAAATGAATAAAAAAAAGCTTTAGAAAGCCTTTTATTTGTATATCATTCTCTAAAAATTTGGACCTTGATTTCCTGATCACTTTAAGTTATTGGAGAAGAGATAATCAAGTGATAGGCCGTGTGCCGAAGCAAGTGACATATCACCTATTATTAAGAAGAACATTGAAGTGGACGGCGGTGTGTCTTTTGTTCTTTAAAAAAGAAAAATATTAGCCAGGAGCCCGTGCTTAGACTTATCCGATGGTCATGTGTGCCAAGCTACCTGAGCTTGCGCACCTGACCTGGTTTTGTTTTTTTATTTAATTTAAATTTAAAATTTTTAATAATTAATTAATTTAAAATGTTATAAATGTAGTAATTTATTAATTTTTTTAATTAATTAAGAATACATTTTAGATTTTATTTTATTAAATAACATTCAATTTGTAGTTTGTTTTCAAATAAGTTTATAATATTTTTTTTATAATATTAACAAGTTTTTTTAAAATCCTATTATTTTTTAAAACTTTTATATGGTTACTTTTCAAATAAAATATATTTTTATTATTATAAAATTAAATAAAAATTATTTTATAAAATGATGATATGGAGTCAATTGAGTTCATAACTCAAGTTACGAGTTTGATATATTAGTTCAGATTAGTCAGGTCGATTAAAGATGTCATTTTTTTAGTACTTGAAAAACATTACTTCATATGATTGAATCTTAAGTTCATAATCAAGATTTTACTTCCAAGTAACAATGTCTACATATTTTTTACATTCAAAAAGATTTTTATTCCATACAAAACGCGAGCCACTTACCTCATTAGTTCCTCTTATTTTGTCCTTCCTACTATACAAGAACAACAGTTCAATGGAGGGAGACTGAGTCCCCATGTTCATGAGAATTAATAGAGATATCATTAATTGCTATACTAGAAAAGTTAGGGTTTTTCCACCTTCTTCACTTTCTCTATATAAATAGTAAAGGAGGTAGCTCCTTTTTTATTTTATTTTTTAAATTCTATCTTTAAATTTTTTATTCTTTTGATAGAATATTTTTAGTTTTTTTTTTTAATTTCATCATTCAATATTTTAGCGATTTTGAATTGGTTAATATGATTTGTTTCGATTTGCTTTCTATGAAATTATTGTCGTCTCAAACAAACATATCTGTATTTTATTAGTGTTTAATTTTACAAGCGTCTATTTGTGTTATCATATCATTAATTAAAAAAAGGTTTTTAAACTCATTAGAGTTTATGATATCGGTTGTGAGTTTGACGAGTTAAGTCGTAAATTTCATGTCTATTCAATATATCATTATCTCAATATTAAAAAAATATTTTTTTAAGAAAAATCATATTTTTACCGGTCGTCTAGTTGCATTTGGACTCGTAAAGTCAACCGGATCATGTAAGGGCAACTCTCATGCATATTAATTTTAAACTCAAGCGAAGCAAGGAGTCGGGTCTGGAGGTTTTAAGGTTGACCCGCTAAATAACAATGTTGAATGGTTTCTTTATTTTTAAATTCAATCTTTCTTTCTTTTTCTCGATTGAATCATTTTTTGCTTTTTTTTATTATTTCTTCATGCAATATTTGGTTTATTTTGAATAGATCTTTATAATTTGTTTCGCGTTGTTCTCTATAAAGTTATCTCAAAATCAAACAAATATCATGATATTTAGTTGGTGCTCAATTTTATAAGCGTTTACTCTTGTTATCATATTAGTAAGTAAACAAAAAAAAAAATGTTAAACTTAGTAGCAGGTTAAAAAGTGAATTTTGTAAGAGTTCATCATTCAGGTTGCATATTTGACAGGTTATAGAGCGAAACCCGGATCAATATCGTTATTTTAATATTAAAAAATATCGTCTTGAAATTTTTTTAAACTCAAATTATACTTTTACCGGGTTGCTTTTAAAACTAAATTAAAAGATGAAACTGAAATCTAAAAGCTCATTCCTTCTCTCATCTATACAAGAGTACGTATCACTCCTCTCACTTGTGTCATGGCATCACTGAAATGAATTACAAGCTCATCACATGAAGTGATGAAGAATTTAGGTCAATGGTAAAGTGGAAAACACTGGGTTGCCTCAAGTTCAAATCCCTCCATCTTCAAACTAGCTATCAGTTAACATATTAACAAGGCAGTGATGGATGCTTTCGATTTCAATTTTTCTACAATTATTTGAAGCATAAAAGAGAATTTTCTGAGATCCAATTACGGCTCAGTTTGTGTTCATGAAAGAAAAGGAAAAAAATTCCGAACTGAATTCCCAATGGATCCGAAATCATTTCTACATTTTCATAGAAAAAAAATTAAAAGAAACAAAAGACAAAAAAAAACAAAACAATACAATGAAAGCATTAACCTCTGCTCCTCCCTGACAACTTTCCCTTTTCGTGTATCCCAACACAAAACCCCACTCCCAATATCTAGTTCTAGTCGCACAAAAAAAAAGAAAAATAAAAGAATTCAAGTCATTTTTTAAGCATATAAGCAAATTAAAGAGAAATCAAAACCCACTTTTGAAATTAATTAAAATAGAAATTCGTCACCGCCCTATACTAGCAGTCCACGTTTCCTTGACTAGTTCCATCCATACAAGCTTGTCAGGGGTCCTACCATATAGAGACACATCACGTGAAAGCCCATGTTAGCACCAGAAGTGCCCCCACAGCCTCTCGTTACTAGTCACTACCTCTTCTTCTTTTCTTTTCTTCTTTTTACTTTTTAATCAATTCATGTTAGAACTTTAAAGCTTTGCTTAATTTTCCGAACACTGAATTGCTTCGTGGTTTGGCGATTGCTCTCTTGCTGCTGCTGCTGCATGGCCGCTGCTGTTCATCTTCTTGAGATTTTGGTGGTGATAGACCTGCCTGAGTCTCTCTATTTCCTTCTTCAATGCCTCTTGATGGGCTACCATTTTGCACCGATTCAAGTCAGCATCAAATCAACGATATAGCTAAATGTATGGTAAATTAAGTAGTTCTTAAAAAAAAGAATTTGAGTTAATTTGGTTATAAATACATCATTTAATAAAGGCACTTCTTGTGTGTTAGGTCACGTTAACAATTTCTACGGAAACAGTCGTTCTCCCGCAAATCATTGCATAATCAATCATAATGTCCAAAAATCAAATCATAATTTTTTTGAATTTGAAATAAGGAGAGGAGGGAGAGCTCTTACCATCTTTGAAAATCTTGTCTTGAGCCAAAGCGGCAATCCGTTGCTTGAGGGCACTATTATCAACGTTGAGAATCAGCCGTTGATGGTCTAAAAATGCAACTCTTGGCGACAATGCTGATACTTCCGTCTAGATTTTTGCATTAAGTAAAGAGTCCCAGAATTATACATTGCTAATGCTTCATAATGAACAGTAAAATAGTAGCAGTATGTAAAGATACCTGTAATGTTGTCACGCTACGTTCAAGCTCTGAAATGTATTGCAATTTCCTCACTCTTGACCTTTGTGCAGATTGCCGATTTGCCAAAATTCTGCTAAATATTGCAAAAGAATCAGTTTACAACCATAATTTCACTATATAAAATAATTATATCTCACTGAAAATTAGAAAATAAATATAACGAAACTAAGATTGCCATCAGATTCATTGGTATTAATCCACATGCAATTCCTCATGACATGAAATCGAATAATCAAGTCTAAAACATTAGAGACTTAGAGTAGCTAGGTGAGTTAATTATCAATAATGTAATGTAATTCAAGTTAATATATATTCACCTTTTCACCCTCTTCGGGTCATTGATGGTATCACCATTATTTGAAGATGTGGGAAGAGGAGGCTGGTGTGGTTCTTGCTTGCATGAACTCTCCACCTCTCCTGGCTCGGTCTTGGCCACCGCTGCTTGTTGCTGCTCGGTATTTCCTTCTTCTTGATGGTGATGTTGATCTGTTGGCTTTGATGGTTTCTCATCGTTTTTGCTATTTTGGTCGGACGGGGTGGAGGGGTTGGAGGAGGATGGTGGCAAAGACAAGGACATGTCATGGGAAAACATGGACATGAGCTGGTCATCATCCAACTTGTCGAACCCAAGATTAGCGGAAATCAAGGCATTGGAAGAGGAATGGTTATTATTGCAGCTGCTGCTGTTGTTGTTGTTGTCGTGGCATTGATCTTCCACCAAGGAGGGCATGTTGGTCGTCTCGATGAAAGTGATGCAGTCGCTAATAGACCGGCGGTGGGACCCGCGTCTGGTGGACGTGAAGTCCAAGAACTCATCAACCCAACAGGGTTGATGGTTCTCCATGGTGGCGGCAGCGTTTGAGAAATAATTGGACATTGTTTGGTGAGAAAAGGAAGGCCAATTTTGGGTGACAGCAGGAATTTTGGGTGGCAATTGAGCCATAATCTTAATCTTCCTTGTATATCAAACCTCCTATGTAATAACAACAACACTGTAGATAAAAAAAAAGCGGGTTCTTTATAAGAGAAAAATCTAAACAAACTCAACAAAGAAAAAAAACAAACTATCAATCTATACGTGTGATATCAGAAAATCTTGGGCTGCTGATAAAACGCTCTCTATCTAAAGGAATCGTTACGCCAAGCAAGTGATATTCATCTCGTCTGGTTGTAAGCTGATGCAAAAATAGAAATATTTGGTTAGGACAGGCAAGTTACAACTTACCGAACACAATTAACCAATCCCGAAATGTAATGACAAGATCTTGGGGATAATGTCCTCCTCCTATAAACACTTCGTCCAGCAAGTGATGGGGAGGGGGTTGTTATAGGAGTGTAAAATAGTATCTAGCTAGAGAAGCAAGCACAGTATGAGGTTAGATGGCTAAATTTTTAAGGCCCAGAGGTATCGGAGGTGGAGGGGGAGATGGTAGGGCACATGGGGAGTGGATTAGAAACAGCTAGCAACAGCTGGGATTTGGGCCTCTACGGTTTTACTGGAAAGTCGCAGGCCGAGAGAGAGAGAGAGAGAGATTTAATTAACTGGAGGGAATCGGCCACCACGTGCCGATGTGACCTCTCCCGCATCCCATCAACTCATACACGAGACTATCACTGCTGCGCTGCCATGACATTAGTAATAATCTATTTTTTATAAACGTATATTCTCCAAAAAATAAATAAATAAACTACATGGGATATGTTTTTCTAATCCATCACATTCTTTGCTTTACGTGTATGGGCTCACATTTTCAATCTGTTGCTCACATCCATCCTTGACCCTTGGATCCAAACCCTCATTAACCACATCTTTCATCGTCGAGTTTCTCATCTTTTTGCCCCTCCCAGATCATTCTTGCTTTGGGTTTTTCTTTTTCTTTTTCTCTTTCTTTTTATAATGAGAGATTGAAAACTTGGGATCCATGACATTAATTTCCCAATTTGATCAAAGATGTGCTTGGTCGGTCCATGGGGTGGAATTAAGGCATGATATCACACATGCAGGCAGATCTCATGGCTAGAGGTTGTGTGGAGTAGATTTATCATGCTGTGAAAGAGATGCTTGGCATGAGATGATATCTTACGAAAAGATAAAATATACAAGGTAGTGGTATAGTGGGAAGATGTAGGATTTAGGGATGATGAGCTGTGAAAAGAGAGGAGGAAATGTAAGAATCATGCCCTCCTCCTTCCCATGTGAACTCTTTGGAAGAGCCCACTTTCCTTCCCTTTGTCTCCAAATCAGACTCACATGGCCCCCTCCTCCCTCTCTCTCTACAGTTTTTCCTGGTAGCTTCCAGCATCATCTCATGTTGGCATTTATGTTGTTCTGTTAGAGAAAAGTGCTTAAGAGACACTAATAATGATTAGTGAAAAGTTGGAAGGTAAGTTAAGTACTCTAGTTGTCCGGGAAAAATATTATCTTGATCCCCCGCCTCCTCAATATCATATTAGAGAAAACATCCCACTTGCCTCCTCGAGGAATATGATCACAAGATTGTACTTCTGATCGATCAAACCAAGCAAAAGTCAATCATTTCAACGGCCAAGATGATGATCCCATGCCATGTTTTACGTGGAAAACACCATAATTAATCATTTAGAAGGCCCAATATTCTCAGAGGTGCATAACCAGGACGAATAAATGTTAACTCATTGGAGGGTAGGTTTGCATGTGCCTCCCATGGCCATTAATTTGACATTACACAACCTAGAGATTAGAGAATTGTTCAGCAGCATAATGTACTTCGATTTTCCATTAGTTTTTGGATCCCAAAATATTCTGCGATTACCGTACAGGAGAGGGGACTGTGGAATGAGAATTGGATGCAAACTATAGAGGCATCATTGCACGTGGAGAGGAGAAAAACAAGGGCCTACCTTGTTCGTGTTTTGTTGAGATGATATAATACCAAGTACCATAACCAGAACATGTTAACACTAACACTAATGCTGTAAAGAAATATAAAGGTAGAGTTTGTGGTGGCCACTTGCTCGTATGTCCGGGGAGATCCCTTGAGTTGGTTGCTATGCTCGTGTCAATTTATCAGATGAACTCGTTTAAGAAACAACGTTTCAGCAAGTGGGGAGAAAAAACCGATTAAACCAAGAAAACTGGAAAAAAAATAATCAAAAAAACCGAACCGTAAAAAAAAACCGATTAAAATTTTGAAAAAACCGATCGGTTCGGTTTTGGTTTTATAAGCCTGAAACTGAAAAAACCGAACCGAACCGAAACTGAAACCGGAAAAAAACAACGAGCCAAAACTGGTCAAGCTGAAAAAACCGAGCCAAACCGGTTTTTGTCCAAAAAAACT
>Ga0307510_10009015_pt1 | contig 11879 bp, 2 predicted proteins | sample 12_EM_MG_FD_207224 | JGI IMG/M metagenome (GOLD analysis project Ga0307510, IMG submission 207224) | Populus trichocarpa ectomycorrhiza microbial communities from riparian zone in the Pacific Northwest, United States - 12_EM | ecosystem: Host-associated > Plants > Roots > Unclassified | place...
TTTTCTATGAGTTTATTATAATTTTAAATAAACATTTTATATTTGGTTTGTGCTTGATTTTGTGAATGTATATTTTTGTTGTTGTATAATTAAGTAAAATATAGTTTTATAAAAAACAAAGTTATCGAACTTAGAAGGTGTTTGAGAGCGTAGTAGCAATTGCTTTTTAAAATAATTTTCACTTGAAAAAATATCAAAATAATTTGTTTAAAAAATTTATTTTTAACATCAACACATCAAAACAATTTAAAAATACTAAAAAAATAATTTGAAGCAAAAACAAAATCAAATTTTGATGAAAAACAGGTTAAAACTTACTCTCAAACACCATTTTAATGGAGTCCATAATTCCATGATCTAGGTCACAAGGGTGATTAGTTAAGCCATAAAATCAAGATTGATTCAATATATTATCGTTTTAATATTAAAAAAAATATTATCTTGATTTTTTTAAAAATCAAATTATAATTTTTTTTATTTGGTATTTGAGTTGTATTTGAATCTGTCAAGTTAATTTTATCATTTTAAAATAATTCTTACTTTAAATTCAAGTAAAAAACAAAATCAAGTAAAAAGATTTTAAAATTTACTCTTAAGTTGATTTTAATGATAATATTTTTTTTTTTTTTATGAATTGAAATTTTTTTCATGTTGAATAAAAATTTGATTTGATTGACTTAGATATGTAAACTATTTCATTATTTCATGATGTAAGGATATTGAGAGCATTTGTCAAATATTGATATGGTTGAAAAGGTACAAATAACTTAGTGGGCCAATACGAAAAGATAACTCGACAAATAAATTTGCAGTATTTAACCAAAAACACAGCGATTTCAATTTTAGTCCCTATACAAAGTTTTGCATAATTAATTAGTTAATCCTTGTAGTTTCAAGACTTATTATCACACCCCCTTGAAGCCCACTTGTAGCTTAGTCCTTTATTAAATTCCACGCTATTTTTTAATTTTTTTTTTATTCTCCAAGAAATAGAAAAGGAAGAGTGGACAAGATGGAAAAATTAATTAGAAAAGAAGGTTTGGAACTAAAAACTCTAAATTAAGGATGATCAACTTGACCAAATGAGTAATTTAACTATTTTCAGCTCTACAGGGACTAAATTAATTATTAATTGATTAATTAATAGAAACCATAGGGACTAAGTGTTAATTAATTCTTCAATTTAAACATCACCAAAAGAAAATATTCTGCAAAAAAAATTTAACATTCGAGTAATTAGGTTTAAGATTTACAATTTCTTTTATTTCTTGAGCTTTTTTTTTTCTCTATTAAAATTACCCAATCAGATCACCTAATTCACATTGGTTGATCCAAAAACTTTACCCATTACTCATTAAATTCCTTTTCGCCTATGATCTAAAAGAGTTATAATTACTTAGCCAAAATTAGGCCCGGGGAGAGTTTTTACTAGCTAAAATTAGATCCAAGAAAAATTACAAGTCTATAAATTTTAAGAATGTATAAAACAAAAAATATTTAATTCAGATAATTCAAGCAATCCTATTTTTTTTGGGTATCACCGGGAAAAGAAAAAAATTGAAGTAATTTCTTGAACTAGTCATTTCTTTGAAATTATTTCGAGTTGTTGGGAAGTGCGGAACAAACAGAAATTTGTTAAAATTTAGTATTTTTTTAATATTTTCGAATCGTTTTGATGTGATGATATCAAGAATAAATTTTTTAAAAAAATTTTATTTATTTTTAATCAAAAAAACTTTGAAAAACAATCGGTACCATAATCTTAAACGGCCATTTATATCTATCAAGGCTTTGACTTGAGTCTTGAAGTTCAACCATCTTTTTATTTTATTTTTTATAATTGTTTTTATACTTGGATCAATTCGTCCAGTCAATCAATTCTTACTGAATTTCAACTGTTATGATTTGATCAGAATTTTTTTTTTTTATTTAATTGAAATTGGATCATTTAGATCTCGTTTGAGTGAACTGTCATTATATTAAATTTAAAAAATAATAACAATTTTTTTGTTCTTCTCTCAATCGTCCACCTTTCCGCCTAAAGATTCGTATCACACCCTCTGCTTTACAATGATAATTAAAATACACTTCCCATTCGACAAACAAATAATAATAAACGGAAGCACAAAGTTTGAGCACCCACAGTCCCACACAAGTCTTTCGTTCTTAGTGATCTGCAGCTAGTCTCTGTCATCATTCAGCGCATATTTTTGGTTGACGATGCTCTTAATCTTTTGTTGAATCAACTCTAAACTATTAGGTTAATTATAGGCAGCATGCACTCACGGCTGCCCATGATGCCAAATGAGTGAAGTCTTGCTTGATTGTGGATGTGTCTGCGATTCCTTTCTTTTTTGACTAATAATTAGTAGCTGCAATTCAATTCGGCTACTTTCTACGTTCGGTTTCAACATTTTCTAGCCCAAGAAAGCATGAACCGCTCCCAGATTCACAACGGCGGCAGTTGCAGCGGCGTGGTGGAGCCTTGTAGAACCCAGATAGGTTGGTAAAACAAGGGATAGAGGAGGTGTAGCCTCGTTAGGCAACAAAAACAAAAAAAGTCCACTTAAAAAGGCGGCAACCCAGTAGCCGCCCCAAACCTAATCCTTCTTATTTTATTGTATCTTAATAGTAATAAGTGGTGAAGGCTTCTTCTTTTTTTTAATTTCAAGTTTTTTATTATTTTGGCGGTTGCTTGCTTTCTTTTTCTAATATTTTTTTATTTGCGTGAAACGTGGCGTATCACTAGGCAATCTGCCGTCTCTGATGGTGGTAGTGATAAATGGGACCCCGTGTTTAAAACAACTTTAACGTAAACACGCCGCCCCGCCGGCGCTCAACCTGTCTGTCGTTATCGGATTCGTCGCCTTGCCTATGCGCCGTACTTACATTAAACTATTCACAAGAATCCAGATTGCTATGGTATATGCTTCCATGCATGCATTTCCCCAACCACTTATATATGTCTGTTGTCGCCCATGCATGGTGATATTTCTGCCTCCATGCATGCCGCCATACCCATCATACTTATATATAAATATTTTATTTTTTCATTTAATTTTTATCACGCCCATATGTATCTAATATCAGCTTGAGTAAAAAATAGTATGCAACAAACTTTTTTAAAAAGTTAATGATTCATGGAGCGTTTGTTCTTGTGTTATAGCTTGATTTTTAAAATAATTTTTATTTAAATAAAATTAAATTAATATTTTTATGTGTTTTTGAATGATTTTGATTTGCTAATATAAAAAATTAAAATATATATTATTTTAATATATTTTTAATTAAAAAAACTCTTAAAATATATAATATATCACAATAAAAAACACACACTTAAATCATAAATTACCATTACCAAATGATCATCGATGCACACAAAGCCTCCACTACATAAAACCTTGCAATTAGTTCTTCTAGACACAAAATTCGGTGGTGTTCACCCGTGAGGTTAAAGTTAGCGTGACGTGATTGACAAATTAAAATAAGACTTGTAATATTGGAAAGTCCATTACCAACACGGGAATAGAAGAAAGGGAAGGACGAGGAAGCAGGCAGCCGCGCCTCCCGGCTTCCGCTTCAAGCACTGGCGTCCACGTGGGTCTTTTGTCTCCTTGCCCTACTTTTTCGCGTTTTAAATGTAAATGTTTTCGCCTACACAACTCTTGATAGATCGGACGGCACTGTGACACGTGCGATCCTGTCACGAATCTCGAGATTTACGTGCCCAGTCAACATGGAACGCTCTCTCCGACACCTACTTTTTATCCACTGATGTGGATTGATGAATGCTCTCTGACATTATTTTAATGTTTTTCTTTTAATTCTTAATTTTCTACATTTCTCGCTATTTGTTTTTTCAAATCCCACTCTTACAGCAATTCATAAAATAACCGATATATTACGCATTGAAAAGGTTTCCTAGTGTAATTGTGGTTATTTTTAAAGTAATTTTTTGTTTAAAAATATATTAAAATAATATTTTGTTTTAATTTTTAAAAATTATTTTTAATATTTATTTATTAAAATAATTTAAAAACATCAAAAAATATTAATTTAAAACAAATAAAAAAATTAAAAAAATTCAATTATTTTTCAAAAACATTTTTGAAACATAAAAATAAATAGGCATAATTATACTGCATTAACAACCGGCCGGTCCAAGACCTGGGTTCCGGGTTTTGACCAGGTTACCGGGTCGTCCAGGTCAATTTTAATTTTTTAAAAAATTAAAACGACATCATTTTAATAAAAAAAAAAAATCAACGGGTTACAACCGGATTTTTAACCGGATCTTACCAAATCACCCTAAATTTTAACTTGTTTTTTTATTAAACCTAATCCTATCCAAATCAACTCACAAACCAGGTAAGATTTCAAAACCATAACAGAAAGATTTTGAAAGCTTGCACTACAAATCTTTGACAAAAAAACAAAATCTTTTGCAGAGGAGCTGAGGAGTACGGTTTTCCTTTTCAAGAACTTCTTCTTCTTCTTTTTTCTTTCGCCGTGTTTGATTTGTCCTTTTCAAATTACGATTTTTGCATCCATATTTCCAATTTATCAAAGGAAAGCTATCGTGCTAAGATCATATAGGATTTAAGAGATTTTCAGTTCCCATATCGTAATCAAGATTTGAACAATGATGACAGAAACTACAAGTTACAAAAGAGGTCTACACATACATCAATATTTATCCATAGTTTTTCAAAGAACTTGCTTCTTTTCAGCATATATATGTATATTTTTTCTATACAAATTATGGTGTGTGCATACTTAGATTTCCGTTAAAAACACTTCAACACCGTTTGTTTTTGTGTTGAAAATGTGTTTGGGTATGTTTTGAAAATGTGTTTGATACAAAAAAAAAATATTAAATTGATATTTTTTTAATATTTTTTTTATAGTTTTGATATAATAAACAAAAAAATATTAAAAAAAATATAATATATCATGCACCACAAGATCAAATATTTACTATTACAGTGAAACAACCTCATCGATAAACTTAAACCTATGGTAAAGTTAAATATTGGAGAATCATCAAAATTAGGGCAGGCATGATGGTGCCAAAAGGGAATATCACGAACATCCTATATAATTGTTTCAATTCCAAAGTTTTTCATTTTGGTCAAAAAAGATATGCTCTCTATACAGCATGATTACCACATCTCCTCACCCTTTTTAAAGAGACTTTTTTTTTTAAAAGGTTAGAAAAGAAAACAATGGGCTTAAATCATTTGTCCAACACAACCAAACCTCCAACCAGAATTCTTATATTTATTAATGGAATTTTTTATTTGTATTTGTACTATTATTTCATTGACAATTAATATACCGAGAGAATAATAGACAGAAATGTTATGTCAATAATTTATTTTGTCGATAAGTTCGTTGGTAATAAAAAAAATATTATTACCAATAAATTTATTGCCGGGAAAAGCACGCTGAAAAAAATTATTCGTTTTATTCCGTTAGTATTTCTCTCGGGAAGCTTGTCATATAACAAAAAAAAATACCGTATGAAATTCCGCCGGTGATTATTTAAAAATATTTTAAAAAATCTATTTAATAAAACTAGAAAATAATTAAATTAATATAAACTAACACTCCATACTACTCAGAACTGATTTGCTTGGAAAAAAAATCAACTCAAACAAATTTGCAACAAATAAATACTACAAAAAAAATAAACAACAACAACAACAAATAAATAAATCAACTAAAAATAATTTCATGTGAAAAAAAGGAAGTTGTGATTGCTAAAAATTTAAAAATCCTATAAATAAATCAACTAAAAATTGATCTCATATTAAAAAAAAAATCCTACAACAACATACATACAATTATTAAGAACAAAAAAATTCTAAAAAAAAAAAAAAACAAATATAATGAAAAAAACATAAAAAAAAAGAAGAAAAAAGAAAAATCTTACGTTAATGTAGTTGCGAGTGAAGCTGAAAAGAGAAAAAAAACAAATTCATAAAGTATATTAATTAAAAAAAACTGAGAAGAGAAAAGAAGAAAAGAGAAGAAGACATACATGAGCATGAAGGAGAAGAGAAGGAGTTGAGGAGAGGAGAGGAGAAAAGAGAAAGAAAGAAAAAAAGGGATGTTGATGTTTTTTGCATAAGAAGAAGAAGAAGAGGTTTGTCTGTTGTGAAATGAGTGATTCTAGCCTTTTTATTGGGGTATTTATCGATGATTTTATTGACAGATAATTAAATATTAATATTTTTAATCATTCTATCTATGATTCCATTTATAATATTTAATTTAAATTCTTAATTTAATATAAAATTTTTAGAAACCACCAAATATCACCGATAACTTTTCAATCTGTCGGTGATTTTGTCTGTAATATTTAATTTAAATATTCAATTTATTAAAAAAATTTCAGGAACCCGCCAAATAACACCAATGACTTTTTAATTCGTCGGTTATTTCTTCTATAAATAACAATAATTAACAGTGCAATTGGAAAGTGAATAGTTCTAGAGCTCTCTGGAAAAAAGTGATAGAATTTTCCATCAGTGATCCCTTTGTAATTGATATGATGAACAGTACCAGGAAGAAGTAAACAGTTTACCAATGAGTGTACGGACGGATTTTACCGATGATATTAATATCGTCGGTAATTCTGTTGATATAAATAACACATCATCGTATGTTTTAGCTTTCTTTTAATTTTTTTCCACTGTAATTAATTCTCTCAGTATATATCGAGGGAATATTTTCATCGATAAAATTTACTGCAATCTACCAACAAAAATATTTTATCAATATTTTTATTTATATTTGTTAATTTTATGGTAATATCCCTTCTACATAATCGTTTCATCCTCTTTGTCAAGAATGGTAATCATGAAATTGAAAATGAAGTCCAAATCTTATTGTTCAATTAAACTAATTACCTGTTAAAATTTGGGGTTCCCATAAAAGCATATAGGCAATTTCATTTTTTAACTTCCTATTTTCATTACTTGTGATAGTAACAATAAAACCTTTACGTTAATACCATAAAAAAAGCTTATTACTTTACTTTTACTCATAGGTCACCATACACCCTTGCATGTGTATATATATTTTGATAATCAGATCACTCACTTTTAAATCTAATATCTATCACCAATTTAAAACATCATTTCGAAAGTAAGAGGGTATTAGTTTCTGTTTTTTAGCATGTTTTATTTAAAAAAATATTTTTTTTATTTTTCAATAATTATTATATGTAAATTGTTTTAAAAAAACAAGTTTGGGAAATAAAGTAATTCATGAAAGAATTGATTGACAGCATTGCTTAGTTGCATGACAAGCAAAGTTGTAAATCAATCGCTTTCATTATCTGCAAAAAGCAAATAAATATAAACAATAAAAAATATTCTTTAATAATGATATTTTTTTTTTGTTTTTTTTAATTAATATTGATACTCAGACTAGCTTGTATGCATCTCGATTAATCCCACAAACTCTAAAATTGATAACCATATAAATCTTTAATGATTATCGAAATCATAAAAAACAAACTCTTGATTTTAAGTTTTTACCACTAAATTACGTATTATATAATTTTAAATAATGATATTCTTTAACATTAGGACAGTAGGTATTACATCAATTCAGTTTTTCTTACAAAACCAAGGATAGCAACCTATCAAAACAAATTCTTAAAGACTACCGTATTACTCTAACCCAGTAGCTATGATGATGACACTTGTCCCAATTACCTTTCGTACTGAAGACAAAGCCACGTGGCAGCGGGTAATGGAATTACTAATATCACTGATCAACTTATGCTATTTGCCCATGCAAAATACAATCAAGAGCTGAAACAAAATATAACTTGATAATTGATGTGTATAGATACTGTTTTTAAAAATATTTTTTCAATATAAAAATATATTTTAGAATTTAATAAGTTTCTCTTCTAAAAATAAAAGTTATAAAAATAGTCAAAAGAAATTATAACTTGAAAACATAAAAAAATAATATTATAATTTTTTCAGCATTTTTTAATTATAAGAGTGCGTGATATATATATATATATATATATATATATATATATATATATATATATATATATATATAAACCGTTAATATATAGCAAAATATAAATTAAAAAATTAAAAAGTTATTACAATAATAAAAATAATAAAAGAATTGTTAAGGAATTAAAAAGTTACAGAGGTTGAAAAAAATTTAAATATTAAACAATTAATTCTAAATATTTAAAAAATTATAATTTCAATAAATAAAAAGTTTTAAAAATATAGATATAATGTAACACGCTCAATATATATATATATATATATATATCATTTTTTTATTAATTATTATTCCATATCATACTAATCTTATTTTTTTAATATGTAATAAAAATTCTTTAAAATAATTTCATTATTTACACCATAAACAAACAAAATCTCAACGACAGAAACCCGTACTCGTGTGCTGTCCGTACTGACAGAAACACGGTTGAGGTACCTCCTTTCAAATCCCGGCGACCAGGAAAATAAATCGTCGTCAAAAGAAAAAAAAGAAGCGGGGGAAATTAAGTTTATAATCCATTGATTAAAAAACATTAAATAGAAAAGGAATACAGTGATATCAAACAACAGGAAAGAAACAGAATTTCTTCCTGCTGCAAAAAGAGATCTGCTAATACGTATTCACATTCGTGAAAGTAAGAAAAAAAACTAACAGATCACGCGATAAACCTCTCTTTTTGGGGGCTCTTGATCTCTAATGTTTTCTAATGTAAGAATAAAAAGGCAAATAAATTTCTGAAAAATCATGCAATCTCCGGTGGGGGAGGAAGGTTAAGATTAAGATCAAGATCAACAGAACTTCTTGGCGTCTTGATATCTTGATGATTCAAATCAAAGACGATAGATGATGAATCAGAATCACTTTGGATTCCACCACAAGAAAAACCCATCGGCTGGTTAGGATGATGATGATGATGATACCCATTATCAAAAACCGTCTTTTGGCACTGACTCTTCATCACTGCATCAAAATAAATCACCTGCTGATGATTCATCACCATCGGCTGAAACGGCAATCTCACGGTGGATACAGCAGGACCGAGATTAAGATCCAACGGTGTATCACTGCTGGAAAACTCCACGGTACTGCTTTGACTTGGACTCTGATTGTTATTACTATTGCCGCCGCCGCCGCCGCAACTGTTATTCTTGTTAGATGCTTTATGGTTGCTGTCCACAGAGATAGTGTTTTTCCTGACATTCTCGTATGATGGGTAAGCAAAGTTGGTTTTCGCCTTAGAACCACGGAACTCACGTGCGGCAGCATCGTAGGCACGTGCGGCTTCCTCTGCGGTGTCGAAAGTGCCAAGCCAAACCCGGCTCTTCTTGCCAGGGTCTCTTATCTCGGCGGCGTATCTTCCCCATGGCCTCTTTCTCACACCTCTAAAATGCACCTCCTTGCCTCCTCCACCAGCAGCACCACACGTGCCGCCGTTAACTTTACCGGGCGCGGTTTTCTCTCTCGGTGCCATTAATTAAAGGGAAAAACTCGTAGTGGGTTTTGTTAATTTTTCTTTTGTTTTTAAAAGGAAGAAGGCATGAAAATGAGAGAGAGGAGGGGGTGGTTTTATACAACAAGGAGGGGGGAGGCGTGGGGTATATACAGTAAACGAGGGATTTGACTGATAGAGCTGGGGCGGCTATAGAAGAAGAGTGTTGCAGGGGGGGAGGGGGGGACCATGACGAGAGATATATATAGAGAGAAAGGGTATTTATGGTATTATATGGTACCAAGTGGTATCATCATTTGGTTCGTAACAATGAATTTTTTATTTAAATTCTCTTTTTTTTTTGAATTTTTTCTTTCCGCAAATAATTTTTTAAAAATTTAAATTACCACTCAATCACATATTTTTTTAAAAAATATTTAAATTAAAAGGCAGATAGCTAAAATGCGAAGAGCAAATAAAATATATGGTTCTTTAAAGTTTTGATTGAAAAGTTCATTTTGGTCCCTCATTTTTTTAACTATTAGCTAGTCCGTTCCTTTAGTTTTTTTAAATTTAATTTTGGTGTCAAAATTTATTTTTTTTATTTTTCAGTTTGTTTTTTGTTAGAGAAAAGAGAAAGGATCACTAGATTCCAAGAAAGAGAGAGAAATTCATTGTTGCCGACGATTCCAACTATAAAATGATTGATTTTTGTGTCTGTGAGTTCCATTTTACGAGGAGAGTTTGATCTATGTGCTTTTTTTCTTCTTCTTGCCTGAAAAGGTACATCTGACAACGAGAATAATTCCCCTAATTACTTTTTTCCTTCTCTTTGCCCGATTATATAATTTCACCAATACCTATGTGCATTTTTAAAAAAGTAAACAATCGCGCAAATTATACAATTTCGATCCATCAACATTTTTCCAATTCTATTTTGGTAGAAAATCTCATTTTTTTTTGGTCCTTGATTGGGAGAGGAGAGAGAGAGAGAGAGAGAGAGACATCGCTGGATTCTGACGATAAAAAAGAAACACGTCGTTGACAGCTATTTAGACCACCAAAATGGATAATATTTATGTCAAATTGTTCAATTTGATTAGGAGAGTTCATATTAGATGTTTTTGTTCCTTGAAAGTTCATGAAAAAATAGATCTCAGCTAGGGTTGATTTTTGATTTCAGGATGAATATGGTTTGTGGGAAGGTTTTTTGAGGTCATGAATAGGTTTATCATCGGTGATGCGTCGTCTGATTTGTTCTTAAAAAAAATGAGACGGGCAATATATCATCCACCCTAAGTGCAGTTAAAAAAAAGGATCCAATCGCACGGGCCCTGATTAAATAGGCTAGTGCTTGGCCTTTTTTTTCCTCATTTCTTTATTTCAATTAATGCTTCTTTTTTTATTTGTTTTAAAAAATTAATTATATTTACATTAATACCCCTCTTCTCTTTTATTTTGTTTAGAGAGCCACTTTTAAATGATGGTGAATTTTTTGTTATGCGTTTAATTTTTGGAAAGATTTTTTTGATTCATTTATGATTTTTTTTTTATCTTTTGTATAGATGAACTATATTTTTTAAAATAAAAAATATTTATTTTTAGATGATATTTCTAATATGTGTAGCCTTACATATTATTTAATTTTATTTTATTTTATGCAATCAATTTAATATCTATTTTTATTATCATTTGATTAAATAAAAAAAATATTCCCCTAGACATATTGCTCTATAGATGAGAATCATGAATTTACCATCTTGCCCTTAAGAAAAAGCGTGAAGGCTAATGGTTGGGAATATGATTGTCTTTGCAATGAGACTATTTTGGCATTTTGAGATTGATTAGGGACAAGATAAAAAATTCACTTTTTTCTTGCACAGTAAAATTACATCGATGCTCTTAAAAGTAAGAAATTGTTAGGTTGCCATGAAGGGGTATTTTTGTATTTTTGTTTGATTATGTACTGAATAATAACCATATTACCCTTGGAATAGGAACAAAATTAAACTGACAATGAGTGCTTTCGTCTTTAATTTTTAAAAGCACATTAAAAAGACCTATTTGCCCTTTGAATTTATATTCTTGAGCCTAGGGTTAAAGGGTATTTTACTCATTATGCAATTGGTCTTTTTGTTGTTATTGTGTTGGGTTGGGGATAGTTTGGTCTTTCCAAAAATGAAAAGAAATAATAATTAAAAAATTTCATTTTCGTGTGTTGAGTTGCGTCAACTGCTCCATCATTTTTAGACAACGAGTGTGGTTGATTCCAATAGCCAAAAAAGCTGTTTTAAGGTGGCGTTAACTTCATCTCAATGTCTCCTCCATGAATTTGTGGCACATGCACTAAGATGAACTCCAGTTTGGTGCCAGAGTCCTTTTTTTTTTTTTTGTTTGCGGG
>Ga0307510_10009016_pt1 | contig 11878 bp, 13 predicted proteins | sample 12_EM_MG_FD_207224 | JGI IMG/M metagenome (GOLD analysis project Ga0307510, IMG submission 207224) | Populus trichocarpa ectomycorrhiza microbial communities from riparian zone in the Pacific Northwest, United States - 12_EM | ecosystem: Host-associated > Plants > Roots > Unclassified | place...
AAAAAAGTTGAACGTACCGACGGCTGCTTTGGTGCCTTGGGTTAGAAGGATAGTCAATAGAATGCAGCTTGCGAGTAGAGGGTATTCGCTCACTGTCGACATGGTCCAGAATCTGAGCTTCGACAGCATCAGGAAAAACCTCCCGCTCTAGCAAGAGGTAATGGCTAAGTAAATTACCGGTAGCCAAAATAATTCAAATAATGTCAAACTAAGTGTCAATAACATTGAAACGTGTCAGAGCACTTCGCGCAAACATAATTTATCACTAATCTATCAATAATTATCAAGAAAATACTAAGTAATTATCCACACTACTGAATGGGTTTACATAGAAAGAACTACATTTCTCAAGCACCGTAAAACTATTCATGCCCTGTGGACCATTCCGTCCAAACCGGGGGAGCAAGTGAATGCTTGAAATGATTGAACTGAGAGGAATGATACTGGCCTGCCGGCAGCCATTCTCCGTTAAACGCGAGACTTTGTACAAGCCATGGCTGCTGTCTTGTGTGGCCAAGGGTGGCGAGAACCACTCAACATATGCGAGATGTTGTGGGGGTGTAGTTACCAAAGGCAGAAAGACCTTAGCAGTATGTTGGTTCGGAATTTGGAAGATGACGCGTGCCTGTGCTATCCGGTGACCTGTGCAGCATTTTGAGCCATATTTAGACCATAACAAGACTGAAACTCACGATTGGTTCTATCATGTACACCTTGAGATTGGGTAAGGACATGGGCCGTGTCAAATCGCGGAGGTATGACCCGCCCGTGCTTGTCCTTCTGTTCCGGCCGAACATGCATAGCGTCAACTATTTCAGCTGACTCAGCATCACCCGATATGAATTTGACTTTGTGAAACACGGGAACCGAGCGGAAGGGGATTAGTGTGTTGACAGCGCGTACATGTAATGCATTTCCTGATATGCCGGGATAGTTGACACGAGCAATGAACTCTCCAAGCGCATCCTGAAATTGAACGGCTCCATACAGCCCATGAATGTCATCGAAGGAGACTGCCTTGATAGACGGATGCAGTGCCATCTTCAGAGACCGGGTAGTTGGTTGTGGAGGTCCAGTTGGCTTCACAGAGGTGCCGTGTTGTTGGCCAAGTTCCTGGCGTGACATAACCAGTTCCGCATGTTGTTGTACCTTCTCGAGCCGACCCAACCAAGTTGTCATTTGAGGGAGTTCGTCCTTATGATTTGTCGCACGGTATGCTGCCTTGGTGAAGTCAATATGTAGGCGCTCAGTTTGCTCAGTGTTATAATTGTCCGTAGTACCAAAGAGGGTGATCGACGAGCCATAATGCAGAAGACTGTGAATTTTGGGGAAATTGAAGTGCTTCTGGATGCCAAGATCAGTAAAGACTGCCTTGTTTTCATGGAAACGACTAAGGCAGTCCTCGAGGCGACGAAGGGTATCAGTAGTATGTGATCGGAACTGAGCCAAATAAAGGAAGTCGAGAAGTGCCCGGACGGCTCTAAGAACTCGAGTTGGTGCTCGTCTATGAGGGAGCGGAAGGTCGACAACTAGACCAATCAGTATGCGACAGATCCCCTTGTGTTCCTTGCCCGAAACGCGAGAGAGCATTGTGATGCCCTTGGAGAACAGCATGATGTGGTGGTTTGGTGGAATGATTTGACATTGCGCGTCAATTTCTGCTGGTCCAAATGCACCCAGACTTGTTACCCATGAGATCAAATGCTTCATGACTCCCTGAAGCAGTTGGTGAAGGATATCAGGAGTGATCGACAGATAGATGTCCACCAGCGGAAACATCGCCCAGAATGGATGGAATACGGGCTTGAGTCCACCCTCACGGCATGCCGCATGGAATTGGCGGACCCCCCCATCTGCCAGGGAATAAATTCCGACTGCTTCGCGATGGTCCCAAGGTGGAAATGAGCGGCGTTCACCAAGTTGATCTGGAGATACTAGACATTTCGGGCAGCGGCCATAGTACGTACATGTCGCAAGCGCCTGTTCAGGGTAGTCGCCGACAAAGCAAGCGAAAATAGGGTGGCAGCGACGCCAAACCCCATCACCACCAACCATAGCAACACCTGTCTTGCCATAGAGTGTGATTGGACCCAGGACGAGCTGTAGGCATGAATGGAATAGATTTGCCTGCGCACGCCGACGAGCGGTCTTGCCCAAACCCTCCAGTTTACTTGTGGGAATATAGGCAACTAGTATCTGTGCACGGCGCGATGGCTTTCGGCGAATATCTTTTAATACATTTCCGATTGTTACGTAGACCGGATATCCCATTTTACCGCCGAAGATAGTCAACTGTGTTTTGTCAGAAGAAACAATGAGTGGGATGACCGTGGCACCGGGACGCTGAGATTCGAGTAATGTCTAGCATGACATGTGAGCGCTCGAATGGGTCAGAATTCCTTGATACACACCTGTACGGACCACCACCAGTCTCCAGTGTGCATCTCAGAGTAGACTCGATGCTTCTGTTCAGAGTCATGGTAATGTCGCTCAGGTGCAAATACCATATCATGAGCGAGTTCCGGGTTGCCAAAGATGGCCTGGATGGATGGCAGAATCTCTCGATAGTGGAATTCAAGGTGTTCACCTCCGATGACAAGTTCCCGAGTCTTGAATGGCGGGCGCCCAGGAAGATTGTTGTCGATGATGCTGTTCAACTCGTTTGCTGTTTTGTACGAGAGGCCAAGTCCTTCGACGACCTTACACAGCATGTTAGTGAATCATTTAATGCCAGACATGGGCCACATACCCCTGGGATTGCAAGTAGTTCTGTCAACGCCGACGAAGTTGGCCCACGAATCTTTGCCCAACGTGCAATCTCCCAGTCGAGCTCGGAGCTGAACGGAGCCCAATCCAAGCTACTGGGAGCCACTTGACTTGATCCGTACACAGCAGAACTTTGAGCCGGACCAGGAATCGGGGCGCCAGGACTACCATACGTAAAACGGGTAATCGACAATTCAGCTATAGGCTCTGAATTCGTCTCCTCAGCTTGAATGAGCGGATCTGGTAGCGGTTGCACGGGTTCCGCTGGCTCAATGGGCGGTACTTCATCAGGAATGGCCACACTAGATGCTGTTATGTTGTCGGTCAGGATTTCAAACGCATCAGCATTGAGGGCGTTGGCAGCGTCGGTAGCATCAGGGTCTCCGTCAATCCCGTCTTCATGACCATTCATAATGTCATCTGAGATGTATACGTTAGTTGAAAATTCAGCATGACACTGAAAAACTTTACCTTCGATTTCATCTGCACCGGCGGTCTCGCCACTCAACTGCTGCACATCTGAGACAGGAGAAGTGTCCTGTGATGCGGAATTCATGTCAGACACAAGCGGAGGTCCTACATTGGGGATAGGCCGATGGATTGTTGACATCTGCAACACGGCACTTGCAGCACGGCACATAGGGCGCTGAGTTTTAGTAATGTGTTGGGAAAGGCCGTTGTGGGTGAAGATCCGATTGCATCCTTGACAGCGGAATCGTGCTGTAGCCATGAGTGCAACGGAGGGATGGGGATGAACGGGGACGGCCACGGCTAAATACAAACAGTTCATATTTTTAACATGTCCAGGTGGTGCCGTGAATCCCAGATATAAAAGGGGACATACCTTGGTCCAAATCCTCATTCCTCATTCCTCCCGTTCTGTCCTTACTGATTTTTGCATCTCCCGTCACTCACTCTTCTCATTTCTCTGTTTTTGTCGTGCTTTGCTGATGACACGGAACACACGTCAATCTCATGCACTTGGTGCAAACGGTCACACGCAGTCGCAGCTAAGTGGAAATGGAGATCCATTGCAGGTCCCTACGAACACACCGCTCCGGGGCAAAGGTCGACGCCAGAAGGGCACCAACTTGACAGGGCCCACTGCCAATCCACCTGGTGAGTCTGATATACTTTTAAGCTTTTCACCCCTCTGATGATAACAAGCTGGTGTGAAACGTACCATTCCGCCAACTGAGGGAAATATTCCCACTGACCAACCAGCAACAGAAGCGGCGGAGAATCCTGCAAAGCGAGCACGAATGATCAGTGAGTGCTTGAAAGACGCAAAAAAAACCGTTGCTAACTCTGATAAAAGGGCCTGCTCGTGGTCGTCCGATGCCTCTCGTGTTGACGAGTCCATCCGAGTTGTTGGCCCCGCCGACATCGACGTCGACTCGAACGAGCCTGAGGCGTGAAGGTTTGTGACTCATGCTTACCAATCGTGATCACTCGTGTTCTGACAAGTTGAAATTTTTTAGCGTCCTACTATCCTGGCCGTGGTCAAACGACGCATCCCTTCGCTGCATTCCCCACTGTCCCTCCCACTGGGTTTCAAGATATCGACGATGCGAATGGTGACGACAGCGGTGTCGAGAGTGAGGATGGATGGTTCGACGACGGGCACTCAGCAGGACCCACACATATTTCCGAAGCCCTAGCAAATGAGGTATGTCGACGACGCCTTCCATGATTCCTAAACTCATGACCACTTTTCACAGAGGCCATCCTGGCTGGGCCCTTCTTATGACCGGTCCACCCCGATGAATACGAGTGCCCGCGGCAGTCTTCAGGCAACTGAATTCGACACACCCGAGGCCATGTCTCATATCGGTGCGACCACGTTCACAGCATCGCAAACGCTAGGTGCACCGTCTCTCTCGATCCTGGGCCCAGGTAAGCACAGCCGTTACACGACTAGGAGTTCATCTGTAACGTCTTTCATGCACGTAACCACATCCACAGTACCGTCTCATGTCGGTTTAACAACGTCCGCAGCATCGTCGACTCATGCGATCCCGGACCCAGGTAAGCTCAGCTTTTACATGGCCAGAAGTTCATCCCTCATGTTATGAACGCAGCCACGTCCGCAGCCACGTCCGCAGCGCCATCTCATGTCAATTTGACCATGTCCGCAGCATCGTCGACTTACGAGATTCCGGACCCAGGTAAGCTCAAATTTCACATGACCAGGAGTTCATCCCTCATGAATGTAACCATGTCCGCAGCGCCATCTCAGGTAAATTTGACCATGTCGACTCCTCAGATCCCGGTCCCCAGTAAGTGCAGTTGTCACATGACCGGAAGTTTATCCGCTCCGTCACTCATGAATGCAACGACGTCCACAGTGCTCCCTGCAGTGAATGTGTCCACACCTGTAGTGTCGCCTCTTGTTAGTGCGACCGCATCCATGCCAGTTCCCATATCCGCACCCACGTCGCTGCCTCCTGTGAATGCAGGCATGGCACCACCGCCTCCCATGGTTGCGGGTGCACCGCCGCCTTGGCCACCTGAGACAGATCTTATCCTCACTCCAGGTACTAATACGGTTATGCTGACCCTGCAGCATGCCCTTGTCCGCCTGGTTGTCCGAGATTCGTTTGAGAATCTTCGAGCTACCCTTTTGGTCGAAAATGCCTTTCCGAACGCACGCCTTGTATTGACGTTTATCCGGGATGCACTCACTTCTGCTGCTAGGGCTCATCTGCCTGATTCAGCTGACATTCTTGAACGGCTTGAGACTGATTTGGCCTATCGAGCTAGGCTTCTTTCCCTGGTGGGTTCTTGTGCTTTCAGGCTTCACTGGACTGAATTTGTTCTCAGCCACGTGCTCGGATTGCCCTCTTTCGAGGTGAAGTCAAGGAGTACTGTGTTGCACTTGTCAAGCAGGCAGTTTCAGAGATGCATCCCGCTGCCATTGTGCAATTTGTCGAGAAGCAGGTGATGGACTACACTTATGTATACCCCAAGAGATCAAATGTGAGTTCTAACTAACCTCTTTGTTGATGTCATCTAACATCCTATTAGCGCATTCAACGCTCACAGCCATATCGCAATGGTGACATTATCACGGCCATTACTAACCTATATTTCAATGGGGACAACTCATTTGTGAAGCGGTTTGGTCACCTCTTCCCAATCTCCGAGGACAATGACGGATTGCCATCTCGTGAAGTGCCAATATCAATGTTAGCATTGGTGGCTACAGCGGTAAGTCATATGTTTGTTACCCCTTGATAAGCAGTGCACTGATTTGATCAAGTTATATGCTGCACTGTACGAGTGGTGTACTGGCACACACAGGGGCTTTGAATTTTCAGCCAGTGTGTACCTGGATGTGTATCTAGGTCATATTGGTACTTTGGAATATATCCAGGATGAATGACAACGTTCCTTCCATGTCATGATGTCTGATATTTATTTGCGAGCAAGGTGAGTGACTTATTTAATGATGTTACAGTCCTAACTTATTCATTTGATCAGTTCATCAATCCCCAGTGATGCCACAGGTATCCAAATTGCCGACATCGACCTTGACAACTTAGATAATTGATGTGACGGAGTTGTGAAGCAGCACATCAAGTTTTTCCCACTGTAAGTAATCCATATTGCTCCAGATATCAACATTAACAAAACTTGTGCAGTCAACAGTGGGTTTCATATACCCAAATGGTTTCCATCTTGTTACCTTTTCCCTTGTTTACCGGTCCACCCTTAATCTACCTACACAATCTTAATTCTGTTCCACTGTCCCTTAGCCTTTTCATAGAATCTTTGGACACTATTCTTCATTACTAGCACAGAAACTATCAGTAGCTAGTTAATGATACTACAAATACCCTCATTTTATCAGAATTTCATGAATTTTGACAGAGTTTTAGTGTGTGATGTTTGGCTGTCCCAACTCCTCACGTCCCAACTCGCGTCTCAACTTCTCGCGTCTCTCCGGTTACACCAACCAGTCACCGCCCCTCTGCCCCATTCAGTCAGCGCACTGACCCCCTCCTCTTTCTCAGAACACCCCACTCGACGTAAAAATAATAATAATAGCATGGCACATCCACGCCTTCATCCATGGTATTTTTCGGTCTCCACACGTCACCCGTGAGTTCAACTTTTTCGATCGTGGAGGCCATGTGTGCACGCACGATAGCTTGGCCCAGTTCGGTGTTGTGATGCTCATTCTGCCCCATCTTTTTGCCCAGGTTTTCCGGCCATTGTGGCCCTTCTTCGCTGCGAGCGGCATCACCTACTACCTTGTCTCCAAAGCGCACGACATTGGAGTTCGCTGTGCGTCATTTTATCCAATCTCAAAGTCAGCCAACTCACACCCCCGCCCTTTCTCCTACCCTGTTTCCTGTTTTCCCTTTTAGCCGAGGCATTCTGCGATGACCTGCGCAACCCGTATGCAGCGCAGATCGCAAAGGAGGCACATGAGCACCATCAGAGCTGGGTGTGTCACCTGTAATCCCGTGTCGCGCTTGCCGATTCTACAATAGAACCCGTTTTTAAATGGTTCATCCATATGTTTCTTCCTTTGGATTCCGTTGTTGCGTGATCTTGGCCCACATGGAGACTCCCGTCATCGAGCTGCCAGCAGCATCAAGCCCATATAGGGGCTTACTTGGTACGTCTTCGTCTTCCTTCACCCCTTTCGCCTGCTCATGTCCCCTGCATTGATCATTCATCATACGGGCTCTCGCACCGCTCCCACTCCTTGCATGTGAATTCTTCGCCTTCCACGCATGGTAACATGGGACATACGACGTCCGCACACACCGGCCCAGCACGTGCCTTGCGTGGACCAAGGCCAACGCCTCCCGTGATTTGTGCATGCACGGCCTGTGGTCCTTGAGCTGGCACACAAGCCTTTTTGCTGAGCAATCGTTTTAGGTGCATCATCGCTATGTCTTTCTTTCTCTGTTGCTGACTTGGGTTTATTTTTCCGTTTCCTTGTCCAACCCCTCCGAGCCTTCCGCGCACAACATTAGTATTGACGTGGATGACACCGAGGCCCCACCGCTGCCATCACCATCCGCGACGATCCACCTCGCAGGCGTCACGACACTTTCCTTTTTGTTTCGCGTCGCACCACCGAACGCGCATGAGTAAGTCAAAGAAGTGTTGCCGAACTGTGTAGTGGGTGTTTTTTTTGTCGGTTTCTCTGTTCTGACCCTCCCTCACAGCCCGAACAAGGTTGCCTGCCTCCGTCCCCATTGCCACTCTTGGTGTGTGGCCTTCCCCACCCCCCCTCCCTCGCCTCGCTTTGTCCTCCTTGTACCTCACTTTCTTTGTGTCCCACTGCCCTCTCCACCAGTGAGTCCTTGCTGGCTCAGGCCCGCTCCGGCAAGTGAGTTCCCTTCGCTCACTCGGCTTCCTTCTGTGTCCTGACCAATCTACCCCCTACGCTCACCAATCCCATCCTCCCCTTCCAGCAACATGGAAAAGCAAGCTATGAGGGTAAAAAAAACCGTGAGTCACAAGCTGTCGCAGCTCACCTTTCTCCGCCTTGCAGCTTACTTTTTTATTTTTTACTTCCTTCACCATCCCCGGTCGTATCTACCCAGTCGAGGTGCTGTACACCAAAGAGCCCGAGACAGATTACCTCGATGCATCACTCATCACAGTCATGCAAATCCACCTATCCGAGCCACCAGGCGATGTCCTTCTTTTCTTAACCGATCAAGAAGAGATCGATACTTCATGTGAGATTTTATTCGGGCGTTGGGTCCCAAAGTGCCCGAACTAATCATTCTTCCAATCTATTCCGCACTCCCTTCTGAGGTTCAGTCATGCGTCTTCGAACCAACCCCGCCAGGCGCTCGTAAAGTTGTGATCGTGACTAACGTTGCAGAAACGAGTCTAACAATCCCTGGCATTTACTATGTGATCAGCCCAGGCTTTGCGAAGCGGAATGCATACGATCCACGGCTGGGCATGGACTCGCTGGTGGTGATGCCGATCTCTCAAGCACAAGCACGTCAACGTTCCGGCCGCGCAGGACGCACGGGTCCTGGAAACTGCTACCGGTTATACACGGAATCGGCGTACCGCAACGAGATGTTGCCCAACTCGATCCCGGATATCCGGCGTACGAACTTGGCACACACCATCCTAATGCTCAAGGCCATGGGCATCAATGATCTTCTGAGCTTTGACTTCATGGACCCACCGCCGGCACACATACTTACTGTTCTGGAGGCTTACGCGCCCTCCTCACTGGGTGACAAGGGATTACTGACATGCCTTGGTCACAAGAACTGCCGCATGGTCACTGTCGTGAGCACCTCTCGCTGGCTCGCATTCTTTCGTGTACTGACCCTGCGATACCCACCCTGCACTGCCATGCCACCCTCATACCCTCATACCTCCATTCCCACCGGATCTAGGTGTGTGTCCCCTTACTTCTCGACATCTCCACAATCTAATTTACGTTTATCTCCCACAACTAAGCCCCTCATGTGTCGCCACAGAAGATCCATTCGCAGACCACAATAACTCCCTCTTCGTAACAAAAAATTGTGTGCCGCGCAACACACCTCTGAAAGTGCCAACGACAACAATGATGGTTCCGTGCAAGATCCCACCATCCCGACCTCTTCTTCCTCAGTGAGTCCCCATTTGATTCCTTTCATTTCATATGGTGACTGCACGCTAGCAGTCATAAATTATTAGTAATTACCTCTCACCAGCTAGTTCACGATACCATCAATACACTTATTTTTATCAAAGAATATCAGTGGTTTATAAGTTAAATACCCGTAAATTATGGGGGGGTAAAGCAATCAGTGATAATGAGGAATTTGATAAATTTGTGCTAGCAAGGATAAATTATTAGTAATTGCCTGTCGCTAGCTGGTTAATGGGATCATGTTTTATCAAAAAAATATCAATAATTACAAGTAGGCTACTGCTAGATTATGGGGGGGTAAGGCAATCCGTGATAATACTGAATAATTGATAATTTGTGATAAATTATCAGTAATTACCTCTCGCTAGAGCGGGAGGTTTTTCCTGATGAGCCAGCTCCTCCGCTCGCAGTAGTCGCTCAAACTTCTGCCGTGCAGCGTTGACGTCCTTGACCCCGAAGAAATTCTTTATCCATTTGACTGCGTTGCCCTGAGTAAGGTGATTCATCCAGTTAGCAAGAAAAGGACCCACGAAATCGCCGCTTATTGAGTTTTCTCGTCACCAGAACGAGCGTGGAGATCAACTCCGCCATCAACTTGACCAGTACCTCGTCCACTTCGGGCATGGAGTGAGACGTCTCAGTATATTTCCTGAGACGTTTGACAAAAAGCTCAATTGACTCCAACATATCGGCGAGTACTTCGTAACTTGTAATTACGCCGTTGGCCGTCTGGTTTAATTGGACGTCAGAAGGACATCGAAATGAGCTCAAGGACGGCGCATACGTTCAGTAGGATACTGAGAGTGACGTTTATCGCCGTTGTATGTGGGGGCAAAGGCTGTAAAAACGATTAGAGGTAAAACAGGCCATGAGCACCTTCCGACGTACCAGGCCGACGCTGTCGGCGACGGAGGTGACGGAAGAAATCGGGGATAAAGTCGACACAGTGGTCTTAATCGTTTTGAAGATTCTATCCTTTTGTTGGAAATCATCGACGGCCTGTGCTTGGCCCTGCAACAAGGTAGCAATGGCATCAATGGAGTGGCAACGCTGTAGTCCCTTGGCAAGTGGACCTTCCAGGTCGGCCAATTTGACGCCCGCGTTTTTCTCATAAACCTGCACGGCAGACTCTAGGATGGTCTGGAAACGAGTGGATCCTGGATGGTCAGTCATATCAGAAGTAGGGAAGGAATCGGGTCTTTAGGAGGTGGGTCAGATTGCTGCGAAAGAGTGATACTGGAGGTGGTTGGCAAAGGGTTAGGGGGGAAGAGCGAAGTCAGTACAGTGGTGCCCTGCCCCATCGATGCGTTCCATATTCGCACGCAGACACGAGGTGATTGAGTTTGATTGATCAGGTGATAACTTGAACAAGATGGGCGCAACTTGTGGTCAAGCGCCGAATAACTTTTTTTTGGTCAGGCCGCTCTGGCACGACTGGGAGATTATTGAACGTCGTAGATCGTCCAGAATTTGAAGGGTGGCCCAGGGACATCCGTCGTTCCAGGGGTAAGATGATACCAGTGAGGTAGTGAGATGCGGCGGGAGAGAGGCGATGTTCCGTGGGCTAGTTGGTTAGAAAGGTTGGACGGAACCAGTAACAGAGCCTGTGGAAGAGAGAAAATAGAAGTATGGTAAATTGTATGGTACGGTCGATCCACTGGGTTGGCGCAGCGCGACGGGATACTCGGGCGAGCTGAGTGAGCTGCCACATGTGACCATAGTTTGATGATGTTTGTTTGATGCAAAGTTGATGACGCAATATTCCCAGAGCGAGCACAAGCGCGAGGAGTCTCTGAGCGGAATTCGTATTCCGCAATATCTGACAACCACCTTCAACTCACAGAACACATAGACCAACAGCAATCTAGCAACTTTGAGATCGCGTACCAGGACGCCATTGCCCCGCTCACCATTCCAAGCTTTGCATATCGGTCCCGGGACGTCACATCACATCTTCATTCTCCGTCACCCCGCTGCACCAATGCAGCACCACAGCCAGCCCATCCGCCTTCACGCCGCCCGCACCTTCATAGTCGGGCCCACGCCACCTTACTACTGCCTTAGCGACCCCCAGGGGTTCGTGAACTACTACGTGTCTCCAGACGTTTGTAAGACCTCGCGGAGTTGTCGAGCACCCTACTTATCGGATGGGAAACCACCCCGAGGTGCTCGGCACTGCCAGCCCGCACTTTCCGACTCACATCGTGCTCGTTCCGCCTCCGCCCGGTAGGCGACCCCGCCGTCTTGACCTTTCCAAACTCACCGGATTGTAGACCTGACATCGGTTACCTGTCGCCTGTCCTAGTAGGAAGAACTCAAGTCCCATCCCTCATTTTCACAGACACCGCCGAGATCTTTCAGGCTAACGTCGTGGGCACTGTCAACGAAGCGAGCGAACCGAAGCAGGTGTCCCGCCCTAGATCCTCAGAGACCCGACCGAATACACTGCACTTTCATTTCATCGCGTCATTCGAAGTCCCA
>Ga0307510_10009017_pt1 | contig 11876 bp, 13 predicted proteins | sample 12_EM_MG_FD_207224 | JGI IMG/M metagenome (GOLD analysis project Ga0307510, IMG submission 207224) | Populus trichocarpa ectomycorrhiza microbial communities from riparian zone in the Pacific Northwest, United States - 12_EM | ecosystem: Host-associated > Plants > Roots > Unclassified | place...
AAAAGGTATCAATTAAAATAGAAACCAAAATTAGAATTAAAAATAATAAAAAGATAGTGATAGTGTGCAAACACGTTTTAAAGAAATAATAAAAACGAATGACTTGGGTTATAGGCTCGATTATGTTTAATAAGTTGATTTTATTTTAATTAGATTATGAAAAAAATAAGAAACAATAGTAAACAAACAAGATTTTTATATATAAAAAATTACGATAACTTGAAAAAAAACATTGGAAGTATGAAATTGGATAAAGAAGATGAACAAAAAAAAAACTCGAGTCAACCTGAGTTAACGTGATAAACATGTAACCTGGATAATAAGGGGCGATCCAATTTTTTTTTTAAGAAAACAACAAAGCCATTTTAAAAAAAATAATATCAAATAAAAAAATAAAAAAAGAAGAAAAATAATGTCGACTCACGTTGACTTTTCAAATGCGTGACCTGGGTCATTAGACCAGAAATACCATAAATAGAAAAACCGAGAATCCTAATCCCCAACAAATCAAATGGTGAAAAATGAAAATTGTAATTAAAAGTATGAGGGTGAAAATCAAAATAAAAAATAAATTAGAGTACAACCAAATTTTTTTGATTGGAGAGTTAAATTAAAAAGAAGACTAACTTTAACAAAAAGAAAAAAATAAAAAAAATGAGGACTATATTGAAAAAAATAATGCACCATAAACTTTAATTGAAAGCCAATAAAATTTTAACAAAAGGGTAAAGAGAAAAAAATTAGAAATCAAAAGAATAAGGATTAGATTGGAAAAAATAAATACAACAAATTGTAATTAAATGACTATATTGAAACAAACAAAACTTTTATAAAAACAGTTAAGAATAAAAATTAAAAATCAAAAGAATAAGGATTGAAATTGAAATACCAAAGACAAAAACAACTAATGTATACATTTTGGGGAGGAGAGAGAAAAGAATAGAAGAAAAAAAAAACCACCAACAATAAACTATCCATCAAACACCGTCGCGTACCACATCAGTAGAAAGAAAACATAACATAATAGAAGGGCAAGTTTGGCCATTAGAAGTCGTTACACACTCCAATAATATTTTGAGTATATAAATCAATTAATCATTATAAAAGATCAAAATGCCCCTGGATTAATGTTTTTTTTTTTAATTTTAAGGGTAAAAATATTATTTTACTATATTTTTAAAAATAAAAAGACAAATACTCTCGGTTAATAGTTGTAATTTTTTTTTGATAAATTAGTTATTTTACCATTCTAAAATAATAAAATAGATGCATATACTATCTAAAAATCTTTTAATAACTAATGAGTCATTGAAAAGACTGAATTACCTCCAAAATCAAGATTTTTTGTTTTTTCTTTAAAGGATAAAAACATAATTTCAATATAGCAATAGATAGTTTTTTTTTTTTTGTACAAATGGATAGTGATTTCCCTAAGCATTTTAGAGTTTTGGTAATATATGCTCCCCCTTGATCATTTTGGGTTTTGATAAATAAAGACAGATCGAAAGAGGGGGGCAGTGGTGAGGACAGCATAATGGCCTCACCATCAAGTAGCTGTAGTTAGTAAGCGATGAGTTCAAAGGGGTCTAAAACATGATTTACAGGTTTGATGCAGCGTATTTTGTGTTGAAAGATTTTGATTGGAGATGTGTTTTGTATCCAATTTGTCAAGGGTTTGATTGTAGATGATGGGCTATATATGTGCTTAATGTTGTCTAAACAAACATATCCTGTTGAGATAGGCATGTCATATGATATCCCGAGGAACATTAGTCCTGACTTCAATGCAAAAATGTAATTTTGATCAAGAAAGTTGATGCTTTTTAGTTTTTAGGCTTTGAAGCAGCTTCTCCGAGAAATGGTTCAGGTAGCAACAAAATTTGGAATAACTCTGTGTGAGGATTTCCAATTTGGATCCAAGGGTACCCCTGAATATGTACGAGAATGCTGTGAAGCTAGTCTTACGCGACTTGACATGGACTATATTGATCTTTTATTACCAGCATCGCGTGGATGCTTCAGTACCAATAGAGGATACTGTGACTATCAACAGAAAATGTCTTAGCAGCATAGCAGTATAAATTTAGCTTGGTAAATGGTCACTCATACACTTGTATTAATTCCGGGCACTTTCACATCCGCGGTTTGTGGAGGAGGATCTGCAGAAGAACAAAATCCTATATACACGACTTGCCAACTTGGCTACAAAGCACAGCTGCACCCCTCCTCAGCTAGCACTGGCATGGCTTCTTCATCAGGGAGACGACATAGTCCCCATCTCTGGTATATGAGCCCCCTACTTCATTCTAAAATTGCCCTCTTCTCGTGTTTATGTAGGTGGATTCTTTTGTTTGGTTTATTCAGTGAAAATGATACCTTATCCATTGGTACAGTTTGACAGATCTACTGTGCAAGAGAGAAAATTTGGAGTTTATGTTCGTCAACTTGCTGTTTAATGAACATGGTTCCGGTAGTTTTTGAGATCAATAGTAAGAAACTCTTGGCATACAGCAAACCCTGTCACTGTCAGGATCTTTCATTCTCAGAAATTGCAACACATTAGATAAACAAGTTTAACCTTTGATCATACTTGGGTATTAACAAAAACATTATTCTCAGAAACTGCAAGTCACACGAGATGTAAAAGGAATAGGAGATGATGACCATAGATGTTAGCAGATAGCTTTCGGGACTTGATAAGGGAAATTTTATACAGTACCTTCAAAATCGGATCATGCTTCTCTGGCATTAGAACCGTGGTATAACATGAGAAACTTCGACAAAGGTTGTTTCCGCATTAAATATATTCGTCACTTCTTCTCAAGTATATTTATTTGTGTCAAGTCAAATAAAAAAAATCACTGAACTGTGAAGCATAGAAAACTACATGCAGATTACAAATTTTCTTGACTAATAGCCATTGATGAAGAGACAAGAGACAAGCAAGGACTCAGTTGCACCCATCTAAACAACGCAGTGGAAAATTGCGATGCTAGTAGAGGCTCGTTTGCCGAGCATATGTAGACGCGTTGCGTTATGCTGGAGTACAATTATAGAGCAAAGTTTTCAAAACATTCGATCTACTAAGGAATTTTAAACTTGAACAATCTTGTATCACAAGACCCAACAACAAAAGCCTGATCTCATGAATCAACGTCAGCTAGAGATGTTTAAGCTAGCCACGACTCGCTAGTGCAACAATCATGTACCTGTTTTCAGGTTTGAATCCGCGCTGTAAAGAAGCACTTGTCAAATAATTGGAATCCAGATTTTATTCATTATTCCTTTTCCTCGACTATACTTGGAAACCTGGAATATGGATAGCATAGCATCCTCTCTTATTCATTACATCGTGCATCTCAATTTTGATATATATGGTGGGGGGGGGGGGGGGGTCCTCTACAGTGTTCCAAGCATATAAACAGGAAAGAATGAGAAGAATACATTACTACTACTTCATGTATTTAGTACTATTTACATAAACACTAAGTATGAACATTAATGGGGAGATATATAATGCTGCACCCACTACAGGTCAAGCAGTACCCTGTGTTCATTCAGATTCGTGTTTTGAAATTTACTTTGATCATCAACGTCATCATTTGGTTTCTGCAGCAAAGCAAACAAACTGTCAATCTAAAGAAGTAGCATGTAAAAAACTTGAATGAAGTCTTGAATTAAGAGGGAAATAAATCAAAATGAAATCTTGAATTGTTTATCACTTCCTTCAAAGCCAACAAAGAGTAAGTTGCTCAAAACAGTGTAATTACAAAAACTAGACAAACATGCAAACGAGTATGTCTGCTGGAATTTGTCTACATAAACCTCCTTAAGTTGTTTTCAATTATATTATAGCTGATTAAGAAAATTTTGCAAGCATAAGCTTCCTAAGAATTTGTTGCTTTGATAGTTTATTTCTTCTTCTTCTTGTTTTATCATTTTGAGTATCCGTAGAGGATTTCACTGAAGATAAATGCAGGATAAAGTAGTCAAACAGCAACCAAGCAAACTATCTAGCTAGTCTATCTTTCAAGTAGGCAGGTGAAATCACCTTGCCAAGCGAAAAAAAGAATTACTACACCAGAGAGACACGGGAAGTTCCTCTCTTGTTCCTTCTTTCATGTGAAGTATCAGCAACCCCATTTATCATTCTTATATCTGAATTCTACCCGTAACAGCACTTTTTCCGTCTGATGATGTTTAAAAAGTACCCTATCCTAACCTGTCTAGTTGGATTCTCATAGCCTCCCTTGCAAGAAATCCTCTGTCAAAATTAGAGGAAACCGCCCCCTATAGAATTTTACAGAAAAAACTAGAAACTCCTAATTTCAGAGGGCCATGAATGGGTGCTCCTCTCCCATATTTTGATAAGTCTTTCAAAAAATTGGGTTATTTTTAAAGAGATTAACAGAATAATTAAGGTTGTAACTAGTAACTAATGAGTGCTTCTGGTTGATTATTCATGAAAGCAAATCAAGAATTAGTGCAGCTTGCTAATTGATAGGGGATTGAATGGAAGACAAAAACATGGTTTCCGCTTGCTGTTTCCACAAACAGAACATTTGCCATTAAACTCAGGCTCAATAGCTCTCGAAAGATGAAACATTTGAAGAGCGGAAAGGGTATGTAACAAAAGATGGACTATAAGATCAACATGTTGATATCTTCGAAATTCAAAGCAAATCTAGAACTTGCCTCTATTGGCAGATCAACTGGAAACAGATTTATGGCACTGGGATCAAAGCTCAGTCCACTGAAAAGAGCACATGACAAAAACATAGTTATTAGTTGTATATCCAACTAGATCTAGCATGATTCCGAGCTAGGCAAGAGAAAGAGGAATGGTACCGTTGGGATAAAGCAACGCGCCAAATGTATGGTGTAAAGAACTCCTCTGGGTGACTCTCTTGTTCATATGAGAAATGCAATTGAGTAAACATCTGCGAAATATAATAAAGAAAAACACATTAAAATGGAAAAAAAAAAACATTTCAGACAATACATTCAAAGTTTGGCAAGGCTTCCAAAGTTATTTTAACCTTCATGCCTTCAACCCGCCATGATCGACAATTCATAATTATGAGTTGGAGGACTTTCTCCGCTGACCATTCACCATCATGTGTTTGGGAATCGATGCGACTATTGAAAAAATCTAAAACCTACAAAGTCCAAAAGAGTCATATGCTATGAAACACAATCAGGTAAAGGAAAAGAGCATTATCCAGATATTGAGAAAAGCTGATAGACTGATACAAAAACAACTGCCTAGAGTTCTGCTTCGATTTATTCAGGAACATTGATGTTTACATACAAAAAACTACAGATAATAAATACCATGTAAATATTTTCAATCAGTTCACTGAAGCGCGGATGATTCTTGAATGGCTCAAAAACCTCTTGCCTGTGCATTATTGCATATACAACCTGCCAAAAAAAGAAATGAGCAGAAACAGAGGGAAGGTACATGATTGTTCTTGTAAAGGAAGAGGATTGCACATAACACTAACTATGCACATGAAATTATACCTCGGGATTGCGTGGCAAGGCATAAGTCAAAATTGCATTTAATATTTCGAGGACAATTCTCAAGAAGTCCGTGTAAATATGCAACTCTGCCGACTGCAATAAAAACAATCCAGTTTAGCTAACATGGAAAATAATTAAAAAAGTGGAAGCCTTCCATGGCATAATATTCCCACTATGAGAGTCATATCATAAACAAAGACCATAATGACTACCAGATCTTCAGCAAGGCTGTCTTGCCCCAAAGAGCCACTCTTCCCCATTTTATCATCTATCCGTTCTGCAAGTTTGTTATACCTAAAATGCAATATCAAACAAACAAAAGATAACGCAAGAATACCAGAAAAGAAAAGTATGCTTATGAGTTATCAAAGTATTAATGTAATGTGGTAAATGAAGAAGAAAAGAAACCAAATAAGAGCGACGTACTTGCGTGAGAGCATATAGAATAGGCTAACAAGTCTCTGTGATGCATATGCACTCAAATGATGAAAATGAGGAGCCATGTTTGCTAAAGTTGCTAGACAAGTTGTATGAAGATAGAGATCCTGTTACAAGTTTAAAATGTTACGAGAAGGCAGAGTGGAAGAAGTTTTTAACACATATATAACAGTTACAAGCAAACTAAGTAGATATGAATATACTAGAATCAATAGAAGAACATGGACTATTGTAGCAGAACCTAATAGATCTTCTGTTGTGATAAAATATATGAGAACTTCGGTTTGTTGCAATATTAAAAATCAACTGGATTTAACAACTTCCAAAACATGAGCCATGGCAGGCGGATATAACAACTTCAAGAGGGACACTGCAACAATTTGAACATGAATTAATAAGCTAAGTACTTTAAAACATACCCGCAGCTTAGATAGATTATACTTCACTGTTCTTATAAGAATTATGACCATTAGGGAACCAAGGGATGTTCGATGAAGAAGGTGTTCTTGATACCATGGAATGCTTGGCAGTACCTGTGGGAACAGTACAAGGAAATAATAACATAAGAAAAATAATACACATCTTGGAAATAAGATTGAAAGTTGGCAAATGAAAGTGATTCTTACTATCTTGTGAATGCTTGCATTAAAAGATGAATCCTGACTAAGTATAAGAAGTATAATCAGCAAAATGTATATGTGATTGGACGTCCTCTTTGAAGCACTGTACAGCGTTTCCAGAATTGGCATTAACTGCAGATCTCATTGCGAAAAACAGATTGTTAAGCTGCACTACAGCGATGTGACAGCAAAAGTAAATATCACATGCCAACTCAAATATCAAGAAAACCTAATAATCTCATTGATTTCAAGAGCCAGTTGCATGCTAAATAACATGTCAAGCAAAACCTATTTAACTAAAATACACTCATTGCATAGCATATGCTTGTATATTCAAGAAACTGCATCAACATCCTGTAACATTTATGAGGAATATGAAAATAAAGCAAAATTATCTTGAAGATTGTTTTGAACCACCACAGAAGACTATAATCATGGTTCCTTAGCTCCCTTTATTTCTGCTCTCTACAATCAAGTGGTTGTAGATTACACTTGGTAAAAGCTGCTAGAAGTACACTAGTAGCAGTCACCTCAGGCCCAAGGCTAAAAGGTGCCACCTTCAAAATGGATTTAGTAGCATGGTTTATAATCATGGTCGTGGTCTTTTTTTTTTTTTTGTCACAGTTGCAGTTACAAGGTCATCAGGACCCCATAATGGTAGCAACCACTGAACATGAATTGTTTACAAATTTTAGAAAATTGTCTTTGACATACATATTTTTAATAATTTTGCTAGAACGACAATGCTAGTCCCAACAAAATTTCTGACTGAAAACATAGTAGATGGTAAAAAAAATTCAACAATTTCATCTAACGCATGCATAAATAATAGGTTATAGCAAGACTTTGTAAAATAAAAATGTAAAAAATTGACAAGTTTCCAATGTAGTGGCCACAGCAACTGCGATGATCATTACAGATATGATCATAAAAACTATAACCTTGGGTAATGGCAACAAAGCTTTCCAATTCCATTAGGTAATGAATGTAATTTGCTTCATCAGTGCCTATACTTTCATTTGGTAATGCCTTAGGGTTCAAAATTTTGAAAAAGTTTTTTTGTTTCTTTACATCAAGCAGGAAAAAGATCGAGCTGATATTTCATACCAATGTATCCAGATCCGTTCTCACTAAAACATACTCCAAAAAGTCAGAGTTTCCATGCACCAATGTGTAAAGCAATAGGACTGCAGTTTCATCAGCCAAGCACCTGCAGAGGGAGAACCTGTTAGGAAATACTTCACGAGATAGAGACAGGTTAAGCCCGTTCTTATATAAAGGCTACAGTAAAGTCCTTCAAGAAGTTACAATTTTTTTATCAAAATATCTGGCTACAACAACCTTTGGCAACAAAAAATTCTGAATGCCTTTCTCGGATATGTCTCTAGATAGATTGGGGGATGAACCTTTCAAACATTGTTACTTGGACAATGAAAATTGGAGCAACCAAGCAAGCAGCGTTAGAGCAACAATGATATTACAAACCAAGTGCCAATGATCTTTTTGTTTCTTTTTTTGTTTTTGTTTTTGTTTTTCTTTTGTCTGGGTACCCACACATGCATTTGCATGTATACATCCAATCTAATGAAAACACTAGTATAACTCAAACTAAGGAAATTATTGTCGTCATGGAGGTAAGAGAGTAAGATATTTACATGCCAAGAGTATCAAACAGAGATGCAAATGGCAATCTCACATGTGACCCACTGTGCGCATTCCCCTCGATATCTACACGATCAACTGAAAACATGGTACTATTCAGCAATATGGCAACAACCTACAGCATGCCAAAGCAATTTGAAAAGGAAATTGGCAAAAAGAAGATCTCACATTCTATATCCCTTGCATTTTCTAAGGCTTTGCAGTAAGGATTGTCAGAGAAGTATGTTTTTCCTTTGGAGAGAGAATCTGAAGTGGCACTGTCATCACTTCTGTCTGTCAGGGACTCATCACCCACAACACACTTATGATAATAATTAAGTATAAGCAGCACATGAAGACTGCTGTCTGCCAATGGATTTCTTGAGCCATCACCAGTTGAACTGACCAAATAATTGAATGGCAATAAAACAAGAGTGGCTGCAAATCAAATATATAATGTCAACAGAAGCATTGATGGCAAAAGAAAAGGAAAAGGAAAAACCTAAGAATTGTCACTGAGTTTCAAATAGTATTCTTGAAACCCTTGGCTTGAGAAAATGATATACAAAAGCTAACAAAAGCATGCAAATCAAATTGAGAAAAGAAGTTGGAGAAGTATATGCTCCACTTTAAACAAAGGAAAAAATTACAACGCAATGACAATGATAGCCTCGGTATTAGTCTGATAAATATGGCCCAATTTAAAAGCATGCGGCAAGCAATGCAAATGAGACAATTGGAAAAGATAGTAAATAGATATTAGAAAGTTCCACATAACAGACCTGTGTGGTTCAAGCCTTTTGTAGGTGAGAAAACTAACTAGTTCAAGACTATTAAAAAAAAAAAACAACTCTAAGAGAACATCATACCAGCTGCAGAACCAACTCTTTGCAAAACTCCAGGCTGACTCCCACCAGAAAATACTGGGTATGATGCGCTGTTATATGGGATACGAGGTCGTATTATATAATTAAGTAGCAATCTCCGAACAACCAAACCAACCAAAGAACTTTCCTGCAAATTATGGAAGGCATACATGATAAGTTTGAAAGATCTGAAGAATTCAGAATTTAGAGCAAGAAATTAAGCTAAATTTCATCCACTAACCTGAGCCATTGCTGCATCAATAAAAGGGTTCATATCAGTCGGTCCTGGTGCTGGCCCATAGAGAAGTTGGGTTGACATTGCAACAAGCATGAAATTGAGTAACTCATGATGTAGAAGGTATGTCTTCGGACTTGTAACAAAAATAATACATTTTAGAAGAGCAAATTCCACGAAATCTCAATATTGTAAACATGGTGAGAAATCCATGGTGTACCTTACTTCTACGGAACCAATAAAGTTAAGCACATTATGCATGACAAGACTCTCGATGTTTTGATCTGCACATATGGAAACCCAAAATTCAGGCCTACAATGATTTACTAGTACTGGAAAGCATAGCTGTCAAACAAAAAATTCAATAAAACTGAAAGCAGAGAGTCTAAAGTACATAGATTGGCATCCTTGGGAATTGGATAAATAAATTCTAACAGTCAGACACCAAGTTTTATCCCAAAATTACACCTTGAAAGTCCAGAAGTTTAAATCCAACTTACTTTCAACCTCCATCACTTTCCATCATTTAATGTTTGAGGATGTGTAGCCAGCCACAAAGGCATAGTTCAGCAGTTGTTCACCCAGATGTTTAACTTAACTAAACTTTCAGAAACTTCTATAGCAATTGCATTTATTTTCATAATAAGCTTAATGCAAATCTAGTTTCACTCGTAACTAGGAAACAATTGCGTGCAGTAGGAAAGCTTAATTTCAAATATTACAATAAAAGTGCAGCTTATCGGCATCCCCATTGCTATTAGATTATTTTCCTTTGAAGCAAAGATGGCTAAACAACACCCCATTTAAATCATGAAAGAAAACAGGCTAAATACTTATGTTGCCAGATTCTTTGAAACAAAGCTACACACTGCCACCGGCTCCAATTTGCACTAGTTACCAAATCATAATTATATCAAAATGGCCGGCCGGCGGCTAATAAAATATTTTATGTAACAAAATAAAGTACCTGTTTTGAAACCATTCGGTGCTGGCTCGCTCTCATTCAATGACAAATGAAATTCCTCGATGCTATTGCTTTGAGCATTTTCGATTAAATACTTTAAAAAAACTGATGAAATGTACACCGCATTAACAGCCTTCTCATAAACTTCCGACGGGGCACCGGAATTCGAAACACACTCTTGCAAACACCACGATAAGTGAATCAAAATCTTCGTTAGATGCCTTGTATTACAATTATTTTGTGCTGCACACAGAAGAAGACCAGAACAAAATATTAAAAACAAAAATACATAATCTCTATAATTATCAAAGCATTGCAGATCCAATAAACAGACAAGCCACTAAGAACATAATTAAGAGATTAATATGCAAATAAAGTAGTAATAATTAAAGAAAAAATAGATCCTGTAATGCAGAATTAGGCACGGATGAAGAAAAGAGGTTTGGTGATGAACTGACCGAAGAGCTTGCAGGCTTCTTGAACACGGTGAGTAGGCCAATGGAGATTGAGAGGGAGTTCGAGAAGTTTCTGCCAGAAGTCAGAACCTATAGGAAACGTCTTCTCACCGACAAATGAACCGATTAAATAATCGGCCGTGTCCTGAGGGCGAGCGCCGGAGAGACGCGGCGTAGAAGGCACTGCTCCCATTGGAATTATTGAGTCGGTCGTGTTTAAGAGTGCTGAGTCAACTTTGGTTACAAAGCGAGTCCGCCGATCCTCAATTGGTTAGCATCGTAGAGATGGAGAGTGAGGGAGTTATGGTGATTTCGGATCTGTCTGGCTTTTTAGAGATAATGTAAATGGAAATGGACACTGAGAATTATATCGAGGTGTGCTCGTGAAGGGAGGGAGGAGCTTAGGAAGGAAGTTTTTGAAGAAATTTTATTAAAGGCTTTGGTAGAAATTTTTGTTTTTGGGTTTTATCTTGGAACGATAATGATGGCTCATTAGTTTTAGTGATTTGACCGACTTGCCCTCCCCGTTTTTATTTAGTTTTCAAATGCGTATTTTGTTTTAGATGTTTTCTTTAATTTAAGTTTATAATATATTTATTTTCATTTTTCTTTTAAAAAAATATAATAACCTCACAGATTTGGTTATTAAAGAAAACAAAGGTGTTTTGTTTTAGTTGTTTTCTTTAATTTAATTTGACTAACTTGGCAAGATTATGTAGGGTACCAATTAAACTAAAAATATATATGAATTGTGATATATTAAAATAATATTTTTTTTTATTTTTAAAATTTATTTTTAATATTAACCCATCAAAACAATAAAAAAATTAAAACACGATTTTAAAACAAAAACAAATATTCTTTTTGTTCAAAAATATATTAAAATAATATATTTTTTAAATTTATCTTTAACTTCAACCTGTTAAAATAATTTAAAAATATAAAAAAATTAATTTTACATTAAAAAAAAATCAAATTTTTGGCTAACAAACAGCCAGCTGGGTAGCCAACCGGCGCCGTAGTTGCAGCAGAATTGTGACCTTAATCAAATTCCTCTCCGTCTCAATTAATTTAAAAATTTATATCGTTTTCCTTTTGTTACCCCCAGAAAAGCAATTGTTTCCTTCTAGG
>Ga0307510_10009018_pt1 | contig 11876 bp, 8 predicted proteins | sample 12_EM_MG_FD_207224 | JGI IMG/M metagenome (GOLD analysis project Ga0307510, IMG submission 207224) | Populus trichocarpa ectomycorrhiza microbial communities from riparian zone in the Pacific Northwest, United States - 12_EM | ecosystem: Host-associated > Plants > Roots > Unclassified | place...
TTTTGACTTAATCGAAGCTTCCAGATTTCTTTCAATTGTATGTCCTGGGCGTGACCACTTTGGTTTTTCACCTAATGGAGCAAATTGTGAATCGGCTGCTTCAACCGTTTGTGGTTGTGAAACTTTAACAAAAGGTTTTTGCGGAATTAATCCTAACATTTCGAACATTTTCATGTCTTCGTGTACATCCGGATTGGGTGTTGTAAGTAATTTATCACCTGCAAAAATAGAATTTGCACCTGCAAAAAAGCACATTGCCTGACCTTCACGGCTCATATTTGTTCTTCCTGCAGATAAGCGAACTTGTGTGTCCGGCATAACGATTCTGGTAGTTGCTACCATACGAATCATTTCCCAGATTTCAACAGGTTTTTCTTCTTCCATCGGCGTACCTTCAACAGCAACCAAAGCATTAATTGGCACTGATTCCGGTTGTGGATTTAAAGTAGAAAGTGCCACAAGCATTCCGGCCCTGTCTTCGATACTTTCTCCCATTCCGATAATTCCACCGCTGCAAACCGTAACATTGGTTTTACGAACATTTTCGATAGTCTGTAAACGATCTTCGAAGCCACGTGTTGAAATTACGTCTTTATAATATTCTTCAGAAGTATCCAGGTTGTGATTGTAAGCATATAAACCTGCTTCTGCCAAACGTTGTGCCTGGTTTTCAGTAATCATACCCAAAGTACAGCAAACTTCCATGTCAAGTTTGTTGATAGTACGAACCATTTCTAAAACCTGGTCAAATTCTTCACCGTCTTTTACATTTCTCCATGCAGCTCCCATACATACACGGGATGAGCCGCTGGATTTAGCACGCAAAGCCTGTGCTTTTACCTGACTTACACTCATTAAATCATTTCCTTCAACCCCAGTGTTGTAACGTGCGGCCTGCGGGCAATAACCGCAATCTTCAGGACATCCTCCAGTTTTGATAGAAAGTAAAGTAGATACCTGAACTACATTCGGGTCGTGTTTTTCTCTGTGAATCGTTGCTGCTTCATACAGCAAGTCCATCATAGGTTTATTATATATTGCGATTATTTCGTCTTTTGTCCAGTTGTGTTTTGTAACGTTCATTGATACGATTTTTTGATGCTCCAAAAGTAGTTAAATTGTTCTAATCAACCAATGATGATTTCTGTAAATGAATATTTGACAGTTAATTTCAAAAAAGAAACACTCTAAAATCATATAATTGTACTTTTTTATGATTTTAGAGTGCTTAATAGTTCTCTTTATTTTAAAAAATTAATCGGCTATATATTTGTTATTCCAGTATAACATCATCATTAAAGTAACAATTACTGAAGATGCAAGCCCTTCAAATAATAAACAGATGCAATATGTGGGTACCGAAGGATTTCCTCCAAACATAAAAATTTCAGATAATGTTTTTACATAGGCATCCCCACCTCTTGCATAACTATAAACCAACAGGCCGAAAACGCTCATCGAAACACCGACAACAGAAGTTGTCATTGCTGAAACAGCATTTGACACAAAATTGGTATCTCCTTCGTGAAGATTCATTCGCATGGTCCTGTTTACACCATAAAATATAAAAAACACATTTAAGGTACGCAGATAAAACAAGTCAGCTAAACCTAATACATTCATCAATAAAAAATAAATGCCTATTCCGAGGAATATTATAAAACCGTTGGATATTTCTTTAGGTAATTTCATAGTGATTATTTTTAAAGAAGTTAATAGTAAATATTTGATAAACAGTACAGTGTATTAAATTTACTAAAAAAATAAATACGATGACTTAAAAATAATGAAAAGTAAAGTTTTTGGGTTTTTTTACAATTGACCAATAAATTCTAAAGCAGTTTTTTTATCTTGATTTAATTGCTCTTTTAATAAATCCACTGAACCAAATTTTTGTTCCTCACGCAGATATTTCAGTAGAGAAATTTCAAGTTTTTCTCCGTAAATATCAGCATCAAAATCAAAAAGATTCACCTCGATAGTTTGCTTTTGACCATTTACTGTAGGATTAAAACCAATATTCATCATTCCGAAAACTTCTTTTTGACTTATAAAAGTCTTAACAGCATAAACGCCGTTTTTCGGAATTAACTTGTAGTCTTCTTTGATCTGGATATTAGCAGTTGGAAAACCAATTGTTCTTCCTAATTGTTTTCCTTTTACGACTTCACCAGTCAAAAAATAGGCATATCCCAGATATTCGTTGGCTAAAGACATGTTGCCATCCTGCAATGCTTTTCTGATTTTGGTAGAACTAACTGAAACATCCTGAATTTCCTGTGCCGAAATTTGTTCTACTTCAAAACCATATTCGGCTCCAAAAGCAATTAAATTATCAATATTTGCAGTTCTGTTTCTTCCAAAACGATGATCGTGGCCAATAATTATTTTTTGGATATGAAATTGATTTACTAAAATTGAATGTACAAATTCTTCGGCTGTTAATCTTGAGAAACTTTCATTAAAAGGATGAATTACCAGATTTTCAATGCCTGATTTTTCCAGAAGTTTAGATTTTTCCGAAATGGTATTCAAAAGTTTTATTTCTGACTTTTCTTGTAAAACCATTCTTGGGTGCGGAAAAAAAGTAAGTACTAAACTCTCATATTTTCCGTTTTCTGTATTTTGAGTGAGTCTTTCCAGAATTTTTTTATGACCAATATGAACGCCATCAAAGGTACCAAGAGTTAGAATTGTTTTCTTGGTCGACTGAAATTCATTAATAGATTCAAAAAGCTTCAAAGCAAATAATTTAAGATGGTGCAAATTTATACTATCTATTTCAAATCTGGCACTAACCCGAATTGATTTTTAAATTGAAAAGGTTAGATTTTGTGAAAAATGGACTCATTCGTCGATGTAAAATAAATATGTGTCGATAATATATAAGACTTTGACTTAATTAATTTAATTTTGGGTTTCTAATAACTTTTTTGATTATGAAAAAACAATTACTTTTTTTGATATTTATTTTTTCTTGCATTAATATTCATGCTCAAACGAATGTTCTTTGGGAGAAAGTTAATTCGGTTTCGACAAAAAAAGCTGAAAGTCTTTCTAGTCAGGATAAGTTATATTATAAATTGAATGAGAATCTTCTAACTCAAAAAATTTCAGCTTCAACAAGTAAATCTGCAACTTCTGAAATCACAATTCCAAATGCTGATGGCGTTTTAGAACGATTCATGATTTGGGAATCTTCTAATTTTGAACCGGAATTACAAGCCAAATACCCTGAAATCAGAGCTTATGAAGGAACTGGTCTGGATGATAAAACGGCAAAAATTCATTTTAGTGTTGCTCCAATCGGAGTACAAACTATGGTTCTTCGCACTGATAAGGCATCTGAATTTATTGAGCAGAATCCTGAGGACAAATCAGAATACGTACTGTTTACATCAAAAAACAAGGATACTTCAAAATCTTTGGCATGTATGACTAAAGAAGATAATGCAAATAAAAGTTCTTCTGCAAAAACGGCAAAAACAACATCCAATACACAATCTTTTAAAACATTACGATTGGCAATATCATGTACAGCCGAATACACTACCTTTTTTGGTGGCACAAAAGCCGGTGCACTTGCAGGAATGAATGCTACAATGACAAGGGTGAATGGTGTTTTTAATAAAGATTTGGCTGTAAAATTAATTTTGATTGCTAATAATGATGATGTTATTTATACCGATGCAAATGCAGATCCTTATTCTAGTGCAGGAGCAGGAGCTAACGGTGCATGGAATTTAGAGGTTCAGAAAACTTTAACCACTGTTCTTGGAAGCAGTGCTTATGATATTGGGCATTTGTTTGGTGCTTCAGGTGGAGGTGGAGATGCAGGTTGCATTGGATGCGTATGTGTAGATCCTGTTTCATTGACTGATGAAGCTGCAAAAGGAAGCGCATTTACATCTCCTTCAAATGCAATTCCGCAAGGAGATACTTTTGATATTGATTTTGTCGCACATGAAATGGGACACCAGTTAGGAGGAACCCATACTTTTTCTTATGCTGTCGAAGGAACCGGAGTAAATGTAGAGCCGGGCAGTGGTTCAACCATTATGGCGTATGCAGGAGTGACAAATGATTATGATATTCAAAACAATTCAGATGATTACTTTGCGTATGCAAGTATTTTACAAATCCAGGATAATCTTGCGACCAAAACATGTCCGGTCAGTACAGTTATAATAAATAATCCGCCAACTATAAATGCAGGTTCAGATTATACGATTCCGTTTAATACACCATTTATTTTAACAGGAACAGGATCAGATCCCGAAGGAGATTCTGTTACTTATTGTTGGGAGCAAAACGATAGTGCGACAGATGCAACAACAGGGAGTAATAGTATAGCATATCCTGCAAAACCTGACGGGCCATTATTCCGTTCTCTTCTTCCAACAGCTTCACCTATTCGATATATGCCAAGTTTGAGTACGGTACTTCAAAATAGACTAACTACAACTTGGGAATCGGTCTCTTCAGTAGCAAGAACTTTGCATTTTTCCTTAACAGGACGGGATAATGCAGCTTTGGGAAGTGCTCAGACAAATACAGATAATATGATAGTTACGGTAAACCCTGCAATTGGGCCATTTGCAGTAACTTCTCAAAATACAAACGATATTGGCTGGCAAAAAGGTTCATTTCAAACCATAACCTGGGCAGTAAATAATACAAATACATTGTCAGGGTCCGGTTCCGTAAATATTAAATTATCAATGGATGGAGGTTTGACTTTTCCGGTAGTTTTAGCTTCAGCTACACCAAATGATGGTTCAGAAACTATTACTGTTCCGCTGGATATTGCCGCTAAAAATTGCAGGATTTTAATTGAGCCAACAGCAAATATTTATTATGCTTTAAACAGCAATTCTTTTGCGGTAGGATATACGGTGCAAAGTACTTGTGATACATATAGTTTTGGCAGTGCATTTGCTATTCCTTTTCAAACTGCATTTGTTTCAAAAACAGTAACCGTTCCAGCTTCGACAGGTATAATTTCTGATGTAAATGTATCTGTGAATGTTACACATGAAAGATTTTCGGATTTAGAAATTCAAATAGTAAGTCCTGAGGGTACGGTTGTGAAATTATATGACCAAAATTGTGATATAGTAAATTCAACTTTATTGCTTGGATATGATGATTCCGGAGTTGCTCTGGATTGTTCTAAAACAACGAGTCAGATTGTTTTGCCAATTGAAGCTTTAACTGCCTTTAATGGTCAAAATCCACAAGGTGCCTGGATATTTCAGGTTCGGGATGCTGTTTCAGGAAAGTTTGGAACCATAAATTCTGCATCCGTAAATATTTGTAGTCAGACTTTTACTTTGGATGACTCTGAATTTGAGGGTGTAGATTTTGCAATGTCTCCAAATCCTAATAAAGGTAATTTTAATGTTCAATTTGAATGCGATTCGACTAAAACTGTTGAAGTGTTTGTTCATGATATTGTAGGTCAAAAAATCTATGATAAAACATTTGATAAATCACCTTATTTTAATCAAAATATTCAATTGTCAAAAACGTCTCACGGATTGTATTTTGTTACGATAATAAATGGAGATAAAAGAATTGTCAAAAAAATAATGGTAAACTAAATTTACGAGTGGGCCATTGCCATACAGACAATACTGATTTTTGCTCCCGGAATTTTCTGTAAAGTTCGGGAACAGGCCTCAAGTGTTGATCCTGTAGTAATTACATCATCAACGATTAAAAAATGTTTGTTGTGATTTGCTTCTGAATAGCGCACATCAAATGCATCTTTTATCCCTTCTGACCGGCCTGAAAGATTTTTTTTGGATTGTGTTTTGGCGTATTTTGTTCGAAGTAAAATGGAATCATCATAAACGATATCCAAACCTTCAGCCAAAGCCTTTCCAAAAGTAGTTACCTGATTGTAGCCGCGTTCTTTAAATTTTTTTTGATGTAACGGCACAGGAATTACAATGTCAAAAGGAATTTTGAGATTTAATTCTTTTAAATCTTCTACGTACCAATATCCCAGAATAGTTCCTGTTTCTTCGTATCCTTTATATTTCAAATTGTGAATGAGCTCCTGTACAATCCCCTTTTTACTAAAATATAAAAAGGCCGATGCATATTCAATATCGATTTTGCCATAAAATTTATTGAAAGTATCATTTTTAGGATCTAAATGATGTTGCGTTAAAGGCATTTCATGTCGGCAATCGGTGCAAATAGCGGTTTCATTGGTCATTAAAAGTGCATGGCAGCCCGCGCAAAGTTTAGGAAAAAAGAGATTAATAAGGTATTTAAGCATAATTGAAATAATTAAGTTGAAAAATTGAGATAAGTGATATCATTTAAAAAGAGTCTCTTAATCAGTGATAAAATACTATTGACTTTTGAATAAATATAACCAAAATATTGATTTTAATAAAAATATTTTTACAAGAAATGACTTTTTAGTTTTAATATTTAAAAAAACTTAACTAATAAAACTTATTTCAAGTCATTGAATCAATCCTTATATGAAAAATATCTACCGAAGTAGCTGTGTAATTTTAGCAGCAATTGTTTTTTTAGTTTTTGAAAATCAAGTATCTGCTCAAAAGAATGAAAATGTAAGTAAATCATTTTTTAAAAATGGACTAGTTGCAAGAGAATTTTATTTGGGATCAGATCAAATGTTAGACAGCATTAAAACATATCATATTGTTGGAGGATTAGACGAAAGATTTTATTTTGATGAAAATACTTTGATAAATGGCCTTTGTCAAAAGTTTTCAAGTGAAGGAAAGTTAAAAACAACCTGGCTCTATAAAAAGGGTATTTTGATTAAAAGAACTGATTTTCTGAAAGAGGATAATCTTAAAAACAAAGCGAAGGTCGAAGAAAACTATGCTATTATTGTTAAAAACACTGAATTGTTAAAATCGGATCCCAATAATTATGGATTACGTTATGGCAGAGCAGCAAGCCAGACATATCTTGAGGATAATGTATTGGCAGAATTTGATTTTTTAGGATTTAAAACACAGTTGGAAAATATTAAAGCTAATCCAAATGCAATAACAAAATTTCCCAGAATAAATCAGGACTTAGCTGAAATCTACAGTAGGCTTTCTACCATTTATTCCAAATTTGAGAATGATAATCTTAGTATTAATTACAAATTAATGGCAATTCAAATTGATCCGACAGAAACAAGACATTACTTTAATCTTGGAGCTTATCTGGCTACGGAAGCTCACGACTATCGATTGGCGATTTACTATTTGAACGAAGTGGAGCGTAGATTTCCAAATCATAATTTTGCGCACTGGGTTTTAGGGTATACGTATTTGGAACTGGAACAATATGATAAGGCAGTAGAAAATATTGATATTGCTTTTCAAAATGAAGCGAATCTATATGAAAACGGATACGGAAACGAAGAGAGTGATTTAAGAACAATAAGAGGACTTGCCTATCATAAATTAGGAAAAACAGACTTGGGTATAGCAGATTTAAAGGAAGCTTTACGAATTAATGATAAGAACTCCGTAGCAAATAAATACCTTGGAATTGTATATTATGATTTAGGACAATCTCAAAAAGCCTGTGAATATTTTCAAAAAGCCAGAGCTTTAGGCTATGAAAAAAAATATTATAACAAAGAACTGGAAAGCTTTATTCAAAAAGCGTGTAATGCAAATCAAAAGAAAATTGTCAATATTGCCCCCAAAGATTTGCCTTTTATAGCACCTAATCCTGCTGAAAATTCTTTTGAGGTGCATAATTATTTGTATTCTAATTTTAAATATGAAATTTATAATGCTGAATCTAAAAAAGTAACTCAGGGAGTTTCAATCGATAAAACAATTCAGGTTTCCGGATTACCATCAGGTTTTTACATTCTTATTATTACGAATCAAGGTAAATCAGAAACTTTTAAATTGATAAAAAAGTAGAGGATTTAAATAGAAAGATGGGAACTTACGGGTTTGATTTATAGAAAAAATTATTAATTTCTGTTCTTAAACAGAAAAACCAGGATTTATTTATAAAAATTTAGAAATCAAGGGTCAATCTTCAACTATTTTTCTTTTTTTTAAACTCACTTTTTATATTTTTGCATAACTATGGCAAAACAAGAAGATATATTTAAGAATGTGGTTTCGCACGCAAAAGAGTACGGATTTATTTTTCCGTCAAGCGAAGTTTACGACGGATTGAGTGCTGTCTATGATTATGCACAAAATGGTGTCGAATTAAAAAAGAATATCCGTGAATATTGGTGGAAATCAATGGTTCAGATGAATGAAAATATTGTGGGCCTTGATGCTGCAATATTAATGCATCCGACAACCTGGAAAGCTTCAGGCCACGTTGATGCATTCAATGATCCGTTAATTGATAATAAAGATTCGAAAAAAAGATATAGAGCTGATGTTTTGGTTGAAGATTATGCTGAAAAGCTTAATGTGAAAGCAAAAAAGGAAATCGAAAAAGCAAAAGAGCGTTTTGGCGATGCTTTTAATGAGCAGGAATTTATCACTACTAATGCACGTGTGGTTGAATATCTTGCAAAAGAAAGAGAAATTCTGGAAAGATTAGCAAGATCTTTAGGAAATGAAGACTTAGCTGATGTAAAAGCTTTAATCGAAGAATTAGAAATTGCTGATCCTGATACAGGTTCCAAAAACTGGACAGAAGTTCGTCAGTTCAACTTAATGTTCGGAACTAAATTAGGTGCTTCTGCAGATTCTGCAATGGATTTATATTTGCGTCCGGAAACAGCGCAGGGTATTTTTGTGAATTTCCTGAACGTACAAAAATCGGGTCGTATGAAAGTTCCTTTTGGAATTGCTCAAACGGGTAAAGCATTTAGAAATGAAATTGTTGCAAGACAATTTATCTTCCGTATGCGTGAATTTGAACAAATGGAAATGCAATTTTTTGTACGTCCGGGAGAAGAAATGCAATGGTATGAGCACTGGAAAACAACTCGTTTAAACTGGCATTTATCTTTAGGATTAGGAAAAGAAAATTACCGTTTTCATGACCACGAAAAATTAGCGCACTACGCAAATGCAGCAGCTGATATCGAATTTAATTTTCCTTTTGGATTCAAAGAATTGGAAGGAATTCACTCTCGTACAGATTTTGATTTAAAAGCACACGAAAAATTTTCAGGAAGAAAATTACAATATTTTGATCCTGAACTGAATGAAAACTATGTACCATATGTTGTAGAAACTTCAGTTGGTTTAGATCGTATGTTTTTGGCAGTTTTTGCGACTTCATTAAAAGAAGAAGCTTTAGAAGATGGTTCTACAAGAACGGTTTTAAAACTACCATCAGTTTTAGCGCCGACAAAAGCGGCTGTTTTACCTTTAATTAAAAGAGACGGATTGCCGGAAATTTCTAAAAAAATCATCGAAGATTTAAAATGGGATTTCAATGTTACTTACGATGAAAAAGATGCAGTTGGTCGTCGTTACAGAAGACAGGATGCCTTAGGAACTCCATTTTGTATTACTGTAGATCATCAGACAATCGAAGACGAAACAGTAACAATTCGTCATAGAGATTCAATGAAACAAGACAGGGTGAAAATTTCCGAATTGAGAGCTATTATCGAAAACGAAGTTTCGATGAAAAACTGGTTAATGAAAATGTAAGTTTTAAATTTCAATATATACATCCCAAATTCCTTTCAGGAGTTTGGGATTTTTTTTGTTTTATAAATTTGCAATTTATATTTTTAATGTCAGTCTGTTAGGGGTTTGAAATATTTTTTATAACTTTATATGTTTTATTTTAAAGAAATAACACAGAAATTAACTGAGTAGCCCCTAATTAATGCCTGAAAATGAATTATACCTACATTATTTTAGACGATGATCCTGATTGTGTTGAAAGGATAAGGACAATTGCAGGTGAATTCCCGGAATTAAATTTTATAGCTTCCGCTAATAATTATACCGATGGATTGAATCTGATATTAAAGCATATCCCGGATTTAATTTTTTTAGAAATAGATCCAAAAGATAAAGCCAGTGGGCTTTCATTGAATTTAATCAATGGGTTGTTGATGTATTTAAAAGAAATACCAAAAATCGTTATTACAACAAAAAGAAAAGATTTGGCATTTGACTGCATTCAATACGAAGTAAACGATTATTTGCTAAAACCTTTATCTACAATTGATTTTGTGAAATTGATTCATAAGTTAAACAAATCAAATAGTGAAGATGAAATACTGTTGGTTCAAAATTTAAAACATAAGGAAAAACAAAATTCGGAAGATGTTCAAATCAATAAAAATCGCAAATCCTTTATTTTGTGTGTAAAGTCATATGGAGATCATCGTTATATTGATTCAAATGAAATTTGTTACTTTCAAGCCGACAATAATTCTACTGATATCCATCTAAAAAATGGAGAGATGATTACGGCTTTTAAAACTTTAAAACATTTCGAGACCGTTTTGTCGAACCCTTTTATCAGAATACATAATAGTTATATTGTGAATCGTAATTATATTTCGAGAATACATACGGGAAACTCATTATGTTATATTAAAAAGACGACTATAAAACTGCCGTTTTCCAAGTCTTATAAGGTAAATGTTGACTTTATTATCAGCGAATTTGCGAATGAAAATTACATAGAAACTTAAAATAAAACCATCTGCCCTGATTTGCTATCCATTCACTCATGAACGAATAGCATTGACCATAAACGCCTTTTTTTTAAATGATTATAGAGGTTTAGTGTTTAGTTTTACAAAAGAATTCCAACAGAAATGGAGTCAAAAAATGTAAAAAAGTATAACAATATAAACTCTACAGTCATGAAAAAATTAGCTTTAACAACCGGATTATTTTCTTTAGTAATGGTATTAACTTCTTTTAATACTTCTGAAACTTCAAATGATATTTTAGTAAAGAGTGCAACAGTTAGCATTGATGGAAATCAATCAGTAGGACAAAGTAAAAAAGTAGATATGAAAGATGCAGACATATCTAGTCAAAATACATTAGCTATTGATGGAAATCAATCAGTTGGACAAAGCAAAAAAGTGGATTAATTGCTTCTAATTCATACCAATATATAAAGACTGTCTAAATTAGAGAGTCTTTTTTTTTATGCCTAATAGATAGTTTTGTATTTTTGACTAAATCTTAATGGTGAAGTTGAAAAAATACTATCTTATACTACTTATTTTTTTTGCTGGTTGTACCAAGCAAAAGGATGGTACCCATATATCCAGTCAATCTAAAGATAGTCTTGATTTGTATTTGTCACTTGCCAACGAATACAAATTACCGGTACAGATAAAACAAAAGTACAACCGTAAGGCTTTTGAAGTTATTATGGGCCAGCCAGACGATTCGTTGAAAAGAGTATATCTTTTTAAGGTGGCCAATCGTTATTTTAATATGCGTGACTGGAATGAATATAATAAAACAGTCAAAATTATTTTAGAAAAAGCACAAAAGGCAAATGATACCGTTTCAATGTCTAAAGCTTATATTTATTTAGGCGATTATTATACTTCTCAAATCTCTTCAGACAGCGCATTTGCTTATTACTATAAAGCGGAGAAGCTATATTTAGCAGCTAACGATTTTTATAATTTAGCAAAAGCAAGACTAAGCAAGGCTTTATTGCAGTTTAATGAAGGGGATTTTTACGGTAGCGAAAAAGCTGTGTTTAATGCGCTTCGTGTCATTAAAGGAAAAAACAATAATGATATTTTATATGAAGCTAATAATTTATTAGGCGTTATTTATAATGAATTAGGGGAATATGATAAAGCAATTGAGTTTCATAACAAAGCGATTGCCAGTATTGATGATAAAATTATACCTGTCGAATTTCAATCAAAAGCAACTTCGTTAAACAATTTAGGATTT
>Ga0307510_10009019_pt1 | contig 11875 bp, 6 predicted proteins | sample 12_EM_MG_FD_207224 | JGI IMG/M metagenome (GOLD analysis project Ga0307510, IMG submission 207224) | Populus trichocarpa ectomycorrhiza microbial communities from riparian zone in the Pacific Northwest, United States - 12_EM | ecosystem: Host-associated > Plants > Roots > Unclassified | place...
TTTGTGTCAATTCATCAATTTATTATCTTAATTGCGTAATTTATCCTTCAAAGAGCCCAATTTTCGTGTGAGTGGAGGCATAGGTTTAATGAACGAGTGGTTGTAGTGGCAATTCATTTTGGTCCCGGGGAATCACCAATCAAATCAGATAGAGACTTTAGCCCATGTTTGTCCTGGTGGTCCACACTCCATGAGAAACATATTCCCTTGATCAAACCATGCATAACATTTTCTTGTCCAAATGTGGACAAGGATATACTTCTATGTCAATAATAATCATATTACCGATGCATGCACGTGGACACGAGACACCAGCATGAATAACAGGCATGGTGTCCCCATGGCAAACGATTCACTTCTGCAATTTTCCTTTTCCAAAGTTCAAGGAAAGAGTCTTGGTTCTTGGTACTTGGTTTGAAAACAGCTCACAAAATGGATAGACTTACAAAGAAGCATCTTGATATTTTACCCTTGATATAAAAAAAACTATATTTGATTATTCTATGTGATATTTTGTATGTGTGTGAGAGAGAGTGAGATTTGTTCATTAGACTAATTAAACCTCTGTTACTTTACCGATATTTTTTAGCTGATGTGATATCTATAGTTTCTAGTAGAAAGAAACTATATGCATTTGAAGGACCATCGGTTTAAATTCGAGGAGTCACCTGACGGCGCTAAGTATTTCTCTTAAAAAGTGCCTGAAGCTCGAGACTGGTTATGATGGACACCCTTTTGAGAACAGTGATGGCCCCGCTGATAAGTAAAGATTGCGTAGCTCAGAAACAAACTGCAAATTCTACTGCATGAGAGGATCTCAAGCTGAAATGTGACGGGTCACTGGCCCCGCATGTACCTTGCTTGACGAAAATCCCTGATTCCCTGAACCATTGTTCTCATATTTGAGATGGCTTCCTGGGGGTGATGCTCCGTGGCACTAGGGCCTGGGTTGTCTTTGCTTCTGTAATTTATCTCTGTAAGAACTGAAAGAGCCCTTTCAAAGTGCAAAGCCACTCCCAGATAAACACCTTTCAGTCCGAGACCTGTCAGTTGGACCTTCAAAAGACCAAAATCTCCACCTCAATATCACCAAAGGGAAGAGTATCGTGTCTTTTGCCAGACCAAAATCTCCCAGCTTCCAGTGATTGGAGGTTGCTTTTTACGTTTTCTTTTCCTTATCCAATATCTATAGATAAATGGAAAATATAGGACAGTTCTCGGAGAGAGAGAGAAGAGACACTGAAGAGAAGAGTTTCATGTTTGCCAAAGAGTATATATATCTTATAATTTTCATAAAAGACTTAGGAAAGTAAAAACTGGATGTCACTAATGTACAAATACCTAAACAACTCTGATAAAATGTAAAAACATGATAAATTTACATCTTCCCAAACAAAGATATTGATGCTAAAACTTACCCAACACAAAAATCTTCACAAGAAGGGTAAAACCTAGAGAGACGAGAACCACAAGAATTTACCTTAAGAGTAAGAGAATTTATAACCTCAAGTGTGCTGCTGTCAAGATTAGGCATCACTATAAATCCCAACCATCCTTGCGCCCATTAAATTCCCACTTTCGGCCAGCTATACTTCCATAGATGTCTGAAAATTTAAGGAGGCAATTACTTCTTATCTCGTAATGCACATTTGTATTCTTGCTAATTGCTACCCCAGTAAATTTCGATGTGTCTATTACCCATGTTGGCCTCACATACTCAACAGTCTGGGACGAGCTTGCATTTGCATACAAGTAATTCAAAAGCACGTCCTCGCAGTTGAAGTATCTATCTACCAGTTCCCTTCCTGCCTTAGCTTCACTACTCCAGTACCTCTCAAAAGCTAGTGTACGGTCAATGAAAGCTGCCCCAGTAAGAATCATATTATAACTTTCATGACGCCGGGCATATTTCTCATCCCTATACTTCAATGGACTACCACGAACGAGTCGGGGATAGAAGCCAACAATCCGATCTGGGTGTTGACGCCACACATTGAATCCCCGTTCTATATCGTCACAAGACATCATGATATCATCATCAAGCTCGAGAACAGCACGGGTCTTAATCATAGGATCTTTCTTGAACCGATTGTTCAGTGAGTTTTGGTCTTCTACTCTGATCCTTACAGGCACAGTGGAGTCTAGATCACTCGATCTGGGAGGTATGCCCTTGTTCCAAACCACAATAATCTCTTTAACAGAAGAACACCTTGAATAATGCCTCACATACATTTTCAAATTCCAGAGCCGTGCATCATATGTCATCGTCAATAAAGTGAACTGAGAGTAGGAACCATTTAATGGATAAGCTTCTTCAGCACCATTGCCTCCATAGAAATATTTAACACCTGCGCACATCAATGCAATTCCAACTGCAAATATTACAGCCAAAACCAATTTTCCAGCCCAAGTATTAGGCTTTATTTTTCCTCGAACAGACAGAGGAACTCTGTTCAATCGGCTGCAAAAACGTCTCACCTTTGAAGAAAACAAATTCAACCTTTCCCGACCCAAGAGAGCATTATTTCTCTTCCCTGAGAAGTGAGCACACCAGTTGAGGGGAATAATGCACTTCACTGCTCCAAGTAGCACACCCAGTACAACAACAACAACAGTGACAGCAGCAAATGAAGCAGAGCCAAGAATAAAGCGATGGACTGGATCTCCTGAAGGTACACGATCTCCATCCATGACAGCTATCCATTTACCAGAGCTTAGTTGCTGCACATCAAGATGATGGTAGCGTGCACCATTCCAAGCATTGGGTCCCTTATTGGACTCTTCAAATCCCAGGGGAACTTCAACTTCTTTGTAATCGTCCTTGGTAAGAACTTCTACCTTGAAGATACGGACTCGTCTTCCATATGTTTCACCACAGTCTTGACCAACACGATAAAGGTTTCCATCATACACAAATGGCCTGCCTCCATTCCTAGCTCCCACACTCTTGTCAACATTATAAATGGGATTCTTCTTGTGTGGTTTCCAGGGACCAAGTGGTGAGCTACTATACCAGATTTCCAGTTGTCCATTCTTCCTGGTTCCAACACCACTGTGATCTGAACCAAAAAGCCAATATTCTCCAGCACGATTAATGATAAAAGAATCGACAAGGGGATTTTTTATAAGAACCTTATCCAGTGTCCACTGCAATGGAAAGTTAAGAGCTCTATAAAGACGAAGTTCCCCTTTCTGGCTGCTCTCGGGCATCATATATATCTGCAAGAAACAGTAACGAAGGAAACTATTTAAGCTACGTGTCCATAGTAATAGCTGGTAGATTTTTTTTTCCAGCTAGACAAATTGTCAATGATCACCCAGCTAATTTTCCAAGTCAATTCACGAGTAGGACCCATTATTGGTTGGTCAGGTCCTTAACTTGTGTCCAGGACATCCAGGATAAATAGTCTTCAAGTGAACATTTTTAGATGCATAATTGCTTGCGAGGAAATATAGATCTTACTTGGCCAAGGTAGTTGAATACATAGGGATAGGATAGATGCCAGTCCTCATCCAAGGCAATGCCCAACTGTTGCCATGTCGCTCCCTTGTCAATACTTTTCGCAACTCCAATATCTCCTTGACTGGTTATTGAATTTTTTGTTTCATAGAAGAGGAAAAGTGTATCCCCCTGGTCAATTCAACGTAAGTAAACACAAAGATTATTTTCAAGAGAAGGAAGCTACTATAATAAAATAAAATAAAAATGGCACTCAATAGATTATTTCCAGAACGCACGCTAGAAAGTAAACAATTTGGTCTTTCATGAAATGCAAAATTATAGACAGGCATTTGCGTGCAGGCACACACAGAAACACAACATGTATCATATAAGAGCACTAAATAGCGTACGAGGCTTACAGTTTGATGCTAGACAGAGTTACAGTCACACTGACCACAACAAAAGATATATCTAAAGAATTTTGAAATCCAAGCTAAGACTTTTGCTTCTGGTGGATTTTCTCAAAATGAAAAATAACCCGAATAAAGTCCCAAATAATCTTCATCCCCTGCTTCTTAAATAACCATACTTCAAGCTAAATTTACATTGCTAACGGTGTCCATTGATCTCATCCTTGCATGTAACAATTAGAAAATTCAGAAGCAGTCAAAGAGCACAGTACCTCCTCTCCAAAAAAAATCCCTGGACCCACTTCTCCCCAGAAAAATAGACCATGCTGTCACAACATGCCTAGAATTATCTCCAACTTTAGAAGTAAATATTATTGAAAATAAAACCACGAGCTATCCTATTAACTAGCCTCCAGAATAAAACTATTAAACACTATATTCACCATAGGTCATATCCACATGCAAACAAATACAGAGACGGGCACATATTCACTATCTAATAAAAGTAATAACAGAACCAGTTTCTGCTTAAAACTTCTGGTAAAAAACAATTACTAGGTACTGATACCGTTCGCAAGATGCTTTCTACCCCAGAAAGATCTTCCATCAATTTCCTGATTCTGCCTGCATGACAGATTTCTACAAGGGGCTTCCCCTAACCACACAATTCATCTTTATCTATCCTCGTTTTTTCTTGCAAATATTCATCCTCAGAGTTTTCATCTAGCCATTTAACTAGGATTTAGATAACATGATATGGCAAAAATTAAGATGAACACATGCACCGAGTCTGAATTGCTGCACTGAGCTCCCTATCTCTCACCATGGGGTTGCTTGAGATACCTTACATAATAATAAAACCACAAGTTATGGGCCCTAGACATCTGAGCAGCGGCACAGATTTGGTCTCTCTCACCTTGCACAGTGGATTAGTGACTTTTCTGTCATAGTCCCCTGACTATTTCAATACTCAATGACCAATAATAATAAAGCATATACATACCCCCTTCCCCCCCTTTCCAACTTGAAGCTCTCATTCCAGACACAAAAACACCAAGGGCCAAATAGAAAAGGACACATAAGAATTTAGTAGTAATTTCGTCAGTGCTATTGCCAAATTCCTGAATCCAGTCCTGTTAATTGGCACTTCCATAATAAAATATATTAGTGAGCTTGATTACACGCTTGGCACCACAATCAGATACCATGACTGAACATGTGAGCATTCAGTAAAACAACCAACAAATACGCACAAAACCAGAGGAAGTTTTAACAAAATTACCAAAATGAATACAGTTAATAAAATAATTACCTGAACATAAAGAAACGGGTCAGCAACAAAATTACTGGGGAAACCAGCATCAGAAAGCGAAGCACAAGTGACAACGGGGTTGGCAATAGGCCATGCCGCACCCTCATCTCTCCATTCATTCATCTGTTGTCATTTTCCACCAGTAAATCAGAATCATGGCATGTTAATGATACAAGTCAATACATGCAAAAGGAAATAAAACGAAAAATTGCCCTCGTCCCATGTGCTAGAAATAAACAAAAATTAATTAAATTGAACAAATTAAAAAATTCTTCAAAAAAAGTAAACACGCCAAAAAATTCTGACAGAAATGCGAAAAGGTAAAAAAGCAAAAAACTTGCAGTTTCAAAACAGTCATTGATCAAGAAAGCAAGACTTGACCACTAATACCTGACTCGCAAAAAGAAAAAAAAAGAAGAAGCAAGAAACATGAAGCTTTGAAACAGCCACTAGTAAAAGAAGAAGAAGCAGGAATTAGCCACTAAAACCCACTTTGCAAAAAGCAAAAATTAAACAAAAAAATCAATAAAAAGAACCCCATGAACAGAGGTGAAGATATAATCACAAAGCCAGTCTCTGCTAATGCATAAATGTGCACAAAACACAAAACAAAATAAAAATCATGGTAAAAGAACAGAAACAACTTACAGCTTCAATTGGTTTGAGAGAGAAAGGAGAATCACCATAAAAGACACCAATAGACCAAGAACCCTCATTGTCTTCTTGACAACCAAGTGACTTTAACCCAACACCAGCATTTGTGCTACGTAAATAAGGCTTACTAAACATAAGCCAAGCATAAAACATACCAATAGATCCATACAAAACCAAATACCCCAAAAAGAACGTAAAACCAGAGGAAAACACTAGAGAAACCAATCTTTGGCGCAAAACATTATGCTGCTGCTGCTGTTGTTGATGGTTTTCCCATCTCCATCTGCACCAACACCTCATGCTCGTATTCCAGCAGCTACAAGTTGTCGCTGTTGCGGTTCCATCGGTGCCATTCACACCAGCCTCATAAACACCCATGAAAGATTATTATTTGCAAGTTTAGGCAAACCCCAGATGGAAAGATTGAAACTTTAGAAGTTTGTGTCTTTACAAGGGAAGGAAGTTAATTTCTAAGGACCTTTTTATGGGTAATATTTTTTGTTTTGGTTTTGGTTTTGGTTTTTATAACGTTGTTGTTTCAGTGCGTGATTGATTTTGAGATGGCTGTAGAGATACGTTTTGCGTGTGTTTTGGATGTAAAATTCTTAGATAGAATTGGTGGTGGGGGTGACAGAAAGGGAAGGTTTTATTTATTTATTTATTTATTTTGGCTTGGAATTTAGGGGTTTGGGTCTTTGGGATTGTCTTTGTGCATGGACGAGTCCCTGTCTGGCCATCTCAAAATTTATATACGCAGACAGTGTATGTGTATGCATAGGAAGCTTTGTTGTGATTCTAGAGGGAGAGAGGGTGGGTTTTTTTTCTACACGAGGAAATATTTGTGTACCTGCATAGTTTTGAGAGCCACAGAATTTAGATATCGTTTTATTACTGTATTTTAATAAAACAGATAAAGATAACGAGAGACAGACGAAATATATTTTTCTACGCTTCTAGTTTCTAGTTTTATAAATATAAAAAATTACTTAAAAATCTATTTTTTTATGTTTTATTTTTTTAACTAAACAGGTATCTATTTTTAATATTATTTTTTCTATCTTAATATATGAACCAAATACAATTTTAAATACAAGTTAAGACTTGACAAGTTATTCATGAGAGGTAGTTCAACTAGTTAAACTTTGGGTTTACTTTCTAATTGTCACGAGTTCGAGTTTTCTTAGGACTACTGAAAGTTTACATGGTCATTAACTTCAGGATCCGTGAAGTTAATCAAGATATCCGTAATCGGACTCAAAATTCATGTTAACCTGACAAGTTAGAGCACAGTTTAAAAGGCTGAGTTAGGGTAAGGTTTTGGACCTTTGGTCATGAGTAGAGTCTATTTTAATTTTTATTTTAAATTAAATTAAAGCAATATTATTTTAATAAAATTTAGATGGACTGGCCAATCCTTTATCAACTTGAATTTCTACTGGATAAACTAATTTATATTTTTTATGTATATAATTTAGATTAGCTCAAATCCCGCATCAGTTGGGACCCGTGTTAACCATCAGGCCATTCCGGAATTTAAAACAATGAATTGAAGAGACAATTCATAGCAGCAGCAGGTCATAACTGATAAGTGATAAATCAAGGAGAAATTACTAGGGCGAACCACCTCCACCTTCCTCTTTACAAGAAATAAATGAAGGAATTTTGGGACCAATGTATTATTTAAAAAGTAAATAAATATAAAGTCAGGTGAATATTGAAAATCTTACCATTACCTCGATAGGGAAAGACTAAAGTATGAATAATAGCATCAGTGTAAATTTAATGGAAAACATATTTTATATTTTTATATATGATGAAAGAGACTTTTTACGTGTAAAATAATATATGGTCGGACTTTATATAAGAAAAACGATGCAGAACAAGGTGCTAATTTTTTAAAAAATCGGAGTAGCAGCTGAGAAAATGTTTTTTTAATTTGATTCCTTGATTCAAATTTTGACGTTGAGGAGATTTATTCAATTTTTTAATACATCCGATCAATTTAAAATTGCTTATAATTAAAAAATCTTAATTTGAACTGATGTATAAATTTACTCGCCCTGGGAAAAATTGACGAAGAACAAGGCATCTCCTGGGGGAAGGAAATGTTTCCATGCATCTCCCTGGTGAGTAAAACCTTGACCATTCTTATTTTCAAGCACTCTGTGTTTATTTTCTATATCTAACATTTATACCCGGCCCCTTGATGTAGAAAGAAGACGAGCATGAGAGAGAATGCTTTTTGAGTTTTGAATTTAATAAAAAAAAAATGCTGCCCGTGTTGAATTAACAATTTTTTATTTTTTATTCAATGAACTAAAATATCACTTAAATTGCAAGGAAAAGGCATTCTCCAATTTCATAGTGGATAATCTCCAAAATATCTATATGTATTCTTGAATTACGAGATTTAAGAGTGCGAGAAGAACATTATCCAACTGATTATTTATCGGTAATAATATAGTTTTTCTAAATTTTCAAACTATATTTATATATAAAAACAAAATTCTCATGCTCCGATTTTTTTTTCAATTCATGTTTACCCTTTATAGATAAATAACAATTTTTAAAAAATATAATAAAAAATAATTTAATTTGATCAAGTTTCATATAAGTTTTGTTACATTTAACTGGATCAATTTAAGTTTAATAAAATTAATTTTAAAACTATTTTAATATAAAACTCAGATCGAATAGAATTAAATATCTATGTTGAAAAGTAAGATAGCAAGTTCTTGTCGTTTGGGACTCGATTTCTTTTCAAGGAAAAGTAGAACTAAATCACTTTCATCGGTTTGCAAATTCGTTGTTTTCCTTTAAACGGGCAGTCCGTTTCTGGCACATTAAATAAAAAACAAAACAAGGACAGTGGAGAGAAAATGGCAAGAGGAAAGAGGCCGGAGGTTTCGGAGATTCTATGGGCATTTGCACTCGCGAACATTCAAGTATTAGCAATACTCGCGGCGTTTTGAGGAGAAGAGTAAGCACGTGTCAGCTTGTGCATGGACCCTTTCCTTTTCCGCGTGAGGGGATATGGTCTTGGTCGCTGTTTTGAAGTGCGAAGGACTTGTTTGGACGAGGATTGAGATGTGCTTGCTGAGGAATAAATGAGATGGAAAGGAATTTAATTAGTAGTTGGAATTAGAAATCAGAACTTGTTTGCTTTAAAGTGGTGGGGTTGGGGTTGTCATGACGAATTTAATTAGAAGATTGAGAAATCTGAGGATGACTATTATTGTTTTTTATAGTATTTTTTATTTAGAAATATATAAAAATATATTATTTTAAAAATATATTATTTTAAAAAAATTTAATTTTTTTTAAAATACTTTTAAAATGCAAAAAAAATTGCCTTTTTTTATTATATTGTGAATATATTAATTAATTTTTATTTGTTTATTTGGAAGGTTTTCAGTGTAAGAAATTGATATGATGGTGCTCTTCTCCTCGATATTATGAATTTAAAATTCAGAATTAATATCTGAAAATTTATTATTTTTTTCTGAATATATCAACAGTGACAAAAATATATATTTTATTTCTCTATGTATTATTGTACATTCAAAATCGTAATTAAATGTGTCTGAAAAATAATTTGAACGTGATGCTCTTTATTTTACTGATTTAACACGATTAAGTTTCAAAAATCAATGCAAGTAAGGTGGTAAGAAAATCCAATTAAATTGTCACGCAACTCTTTTTTAGCAACTTAAGGTTGCAAATTAAGTATTGATTTGGATTTTAATTCTTTTAACAAGATCAGTGGATACATGATCGTAAGAAAAGAAAAGAAAAGGCATATACGTTTGTAGGGTAAGGTAGTATTTATTTATTTATTTATCTTAAATCGAAGACATGTCCTCGTGTCCTTCATAATTTAAAATGATAAAAACTTATTCTAAGAACATTTTAAAAATATATATTTATTTATTTTTATTTTTATAACAAAAAAAATATTTCCTATCATTTCTTCAAGTTTCAAGAAAAAGAGAACAACTAGATATTGCAAACTAATATCATTAAATGTTTTTTTTACTCACTCTGAAAAATGATACATACATATACAGGAAAGAGAAATCCTATATTATTATCACTTTTAATAGGAAATTAATTTTATTTTATATCTCCTTTACTGGAAATGGATTTCCAAATAAATAAATCAACACACTTAAATTTTTCATTCGTTGAACATTAATCTCTCACAATAAATCTCTTCCCTTGGGAGAAAAAGGAGCTAGGAGATCAGTAACGATTTTATTTTTTTAAAGAGAAATCTGATCAATAAGCTATGAAACATTTAACTCCAGATTTTTTTTAAGAAAAAAAAATATCAAGAGAATCTACGAATAAATAAATAATTCCCTTGAATTTTCTTTGACAATATTGCAGTCAAAAGATTCGAACGGGCAAGTACGTGCGTAGTTGTAGCGGGACATGGACTTTCGAAAGGTCTCCTCTATGAACAAAGGATAGCCTTCACGTCTGGTGAAGAAATATTCAGATAAATATGAGCTATAGGTAGAAAAACAATATTTTATCGTGATCCAAAAAAAGAAAAAGAAAAGAAAAATAGTTTGTTTTTCTCTCTTGATACTATACAGGCAAACTCATAATTGAATGTGTAATTAAAAGATAATTTGAACATGGCATTCACTTTCTTTTTTTATAAAATAATTATTTTTAGCTATACTTTTTGTCTTCCTCTCTTTTTCTCATTTGAAAGAATGAAATATATTTTAAGAATTTTTTTTACTGCAGCTACACGTTGAAGGGGGTATTTTGAGGTGTGATAATTATTGTTTTTTAAGGTATTTTTAATTTGTTAGAAAATATATTAAAATAATATTTTTAAAATTTTTTAAAACATATATAAAATTTGTTAGAAAATATATTAAAATAACATCTTTACAATTAAAACAGAAGAATATTCGGGCCGGCATCATTCTTGATTTTTATTTTATTTATTTATTTATTCCTGATTAAGACTCTCCAATCGATCCAAGCATTTCCCCCCTCTATTCTCTACCTCCAGACAAATAATTAATTCGCTGTCATGATGTTGTATTTGCACAAGGCTTTATCCCAGGTAACGAGTGGTGTTGGTGCGGGGAGGGGGCAATTTTGAATCCAGCTTGCTCCAGCCTCCAGCTCTTGACCACCGGAGTTTTTCTGTTATTTATTTATTTTATTTTCTACTTGGGTTCATTGAAATGCATAATTCAAACAGAAATTCGAAACAGGGAAAGTTAACGTCTTTATTCATCTGATATTCCATGCACTGGTTTGACTAGATCTCGTGCTATGAAGTTTTTCTTGCAGTGGAAGAAAAGGAAGAGGTCAATTGGATTTTTTTAGTGAACAATACCATCGTGAAACTAGGAATTGTGTTCTTCCACGAGTAAAGAAATAAGAAAATTACGAGGTCAATTAACATGTTTTTATTTAAAAATGTAAGAAGAATTGAAAAGTATTATATAAAAAAACAACTAAGACGGGTGAGGCTTGTACGTTTAATTGTTTATATAAACAGTAAACAAGTTAATATATATTTTTAATAGTTTAAATAACAATTTTAATATATTACGAGGTCATCTATAAATGCATGTGCGTCTAGGAGAAGCCACACGCCTTGGCTTTGTTGTAACAAGCTTTATTCAAGTTTTCTTTTTACTTTTTTTTTTTATCTTTTATTTTTTCTCTCAGATAAAATTTCTTTGCTTAATGTGGATATTTTATTTTATTTTTTAATAGTGGATTGATGATAAATTAATTTTTATATTTTTTTATTATACTGTAAGATAAAAAAAAACACGATGTTTTTTAGCATTAATTTTTGCTTGAAATTTTAAAAACATAAGATTTTAAAAAATAAAGTGACAATTTAATTGGATTTTTTTTATCACCTTGCTTGCATTGATTTTTTTTTTTTTTATCTTACGTGCAAAGCTTGGCAACTTACTTTCATGAGAAAAATACCATTTAAGTAACAAATACACTGTTTTTTTTAACACCTATCATTGCTATTATTTTACTTGGCTAATAGAAATAAAAGACTTT
>Ga0307510_10009020_pt1 | contig 11875 bp, 16 predicted proteins | sample 12_EM_MG_FD_207224 | JGI IMG/M metagenome (GOLD analysis project Ga0307510, IMG submission 207224) | Populus trichocarpa ectomycorrhiza microbial communities from riparian zone in the Pacific Northwest, United States - 12_EM | ecosystem: Host-associated > Plants > Roots > Unclassified | place...
CGCGACGTCCAGCGCAGTGCGCTTCGCCCTAAACCTGCACCAAGCGCACGGCCTCGCGCTGAGCGACGCCTACGCGACGTCCGTCGCGCAGTTCCGCGCGCTGCGCGCGGTGCAGCACGTCGCGACGCGCTTCGCGGCACAGGCGGCCGTCGCGTACGGTGCGCGCTTTGGGCCGTCCGAGACGACGCGCGGGTTCGAGGCGGAGAGCCGGGTGCTCGAGGCGAGCGAGCTTCGGAAGGAGAGGCTGGACGACAGTGCGCAGTTGGCGCGTCGGCGTTGGCGCATGATCGCTCTCGGTGGCGGTGGCGGTGGCGGTGGTGGCGAATCTGGTGGTAGTGGTGTCGGTGCCATTGCTGGTGAGGACGCTGATGGTGAGGCGTGGAGTCGGGGAGAGGAGTACGTGCGTTTGTGGAAGGAAGGCGTACGGCCGGATTATTCTCCTGCTTTGACTGAACCTATTTCCCCCCCAACCGACCCTATGGACTTCATGGGGACTCGCAACCGTAGTCACAGTCGCCTTTAGTCTTTGGTCATCGCGTCATTTCCTCCATTCGATCTAGGTCCCGCTCATAGCCACACCTCACAGTAATATTAATTGTCGTGCCTCGTCCGCGCATGGAGCCATCTATATGATTTTGACTAAACAACTGAAGTACATGTTGGACTTTCGCCCATCTTATCGTGTTTGAGGTTGATGGGGTGGATGAGTAGCGCTACAAGGAGAGAAGTCGACCCGTTGCGGCTCTTCACACGACGATGCGCAGTATGCAACCAGGTGGACACCCACCCCCCCGGGAAGGATATGAGGTGGTAATGGAAAGCGTCGATATCGATGTTCCTATCGTATACAAGCTGTCATGCTTTGACTCTTGCCTGCGCTGCCTGTGCAGCATTAACACCCATCCACGTCTTCTCGACGAGGCCAAGAAGCTTCTGCATGTCCGAACTCCAGTCATTCATGACATCCTCCGCGCTACGCTTGTTACGGAAGTTCACGATACCTGCTGGCCGGTCTATGCGTGCCCAGACCGTGCCAGCCACGACGAGTCGACAAAGCGTTTCCTCTGCCTGTTGGGGGGTGAGGTCGAGAAGGGTCGTCAAACGCGCGAGTGTGACGCGGGTATAATATTTTGCGATGACTCGGACATTCTAATGGCGCGCGATGAGAACAAAAGCAACATGAAGTGAATCTCAAAAAAACATACGTGCTCTATTACCCGCGTGTGTAGGTCTTCCCAATGTTTATCGTTCGCGAAAACATCTGTCTTGCGCAAAAATGGTCCGAAAACATCCACGATGCCAGGCCATCGCATGAGTTCGTCGGTGGTGAAGGACTTGATCAAGTTACTGTGTGACCAAAATGAGCTGGAACATTAAACACCCCCTTCGTAGAAAAACGTACTGTTGTACTTCCAACTTTTCAAGTGCTGGGTCAGCAAATAACCGGTGCATCATGTCGGACTGTTCGTTGTCATGAGGAGCGAGAGCAACATAGTAAACGATGTGTTCGAGCGCCTTTGAGAGACGTCAACTTCGTTGAGCGTATTGGGAAGAGAAACCAAGACGTACTGTCTTGCCCTTGCCATTGACATCCTCTTTGATTGATGGCGTCTCCCAAACTTTGTGGTAAAATTTTGCGACGTCTAGGTAAGCATGATTACGCAGACCATATTGGACCATCATATCATAAAACTGAAGCTTGATGCTCTATAGTGCGACGCATTAGAATATAGAGGCCTCGGACGACGGGGACACTGCATACCTCGTTTTCTGGCTCCTTCAGGAACTGTTCGTTGACTTTTCGGCTCTGCACGCGCAACTTGACCCACTCGGGCTCGCCGGCACTGAGCATGCCCTTCTCGCCTTTCCCAGCGCTCTCATCTTCCGCATCTTTCAGCCAAGCAACCTCCAAGAGCAACCTCATTTGCTCCATGATGAACTTGGTCTTCTCGACGCGTTCCATCGAGGAGTACGTCTCGACCTGGAGGTCAGACAGCAGGTCGGAGGCCGTGATGAGAGAATCGCGCGGCGGGGGCGCTTTTGTCGTTGGTTTTTTATACAAAGCTTCATGGTGGTGTGCAAGTGAGAGCGTCACGCGGGCCCGTGGTGTTTCCAAAAAGAGCTGAATGGATGGGGAAGGGGTTGGGAATATGAGTACGGGAGGCTGCCCGCCACATGCGGGGACAAACAAGCGCGGCGCACCTTGCCCTCCGTCACGGTACGGAGAGTCTCGACCAACTCGAGCCACCTTTCGACCCCGTCTCGTTGTTTAATCTCGTCCAGCCACGACATGGCCATCTCCACCATAGCTTGAATGGCGCCTTTCAATTGACCGTGTTTCTTGCTCAAGACGCTTATACTCGAGTTGAGTTGCACATAATCTCGCGCATTGTACTCGAGCTCGACAATGCCTTGTACGAGCCGCGTTGTTGACTTGAGGTCAGAGCCCTAAAGCACACAAACAGATATATATGCACATTGCATAGGAGATCTCATGGGGATTGGGAGGGACGCACGTTTCTTGCTTGCTTCTCGAGAGTAAAGAGCTTCTCCAGCGCCTCCTGGAGTTCCCCGGCCTAAGGGGACCATGCAATAACGATCAGAGACGGGGCAACGCGGTGAGCTCGTGTAGCGTGGGACTCCCACCTGGGCAAGTGCCGTTGCCTGCGGAAGAAGTTTGTCGACTTCCGGTGTGTAGTCTTTTTGCTGGAGCTTTCCGCTGGGATTCTCGGCCATGGCGCGAAGAGATGAAGTGCCGGACGTGGATCGAAATTGAGGTCGAGCTGCTTGTCGATGTCGATGGTTAGAATGACGCGTCCTTTCAGGGTTAGGGTTCCCGTTTTTGGATTGGATCTCTTCAGCTGCTTGGCGCAACCACGAGATTGGCGCACGCGCGGGTTTGGTTGGTTTCGGTTGTGCTTTAGGTTCACTCAGGCTCGAGCTTGACCTTGAGTTGTCGATGGCCGCTACTGCTTGTACTTGAACTTGGGATGCAACAATAGGCTTCTCATCTTTGATCACCACAGCACGGGTAGGAGATTCAAATGCGTTAGATTCGTGAGTGTGATGTCCATAGGTTAGATCATTGCTCGCTGAGCTAGTGGTGTCCGACGTCTCCTAAAGCGCGAAAAAAAAGAACAAAAAACAGAAGGGGGGGAGACATAATAAAAAAAGGAGTAATCATGAGCGAAACGAAGGTCATACTAAAGAGCATAAAATCATATACAGACAGGAACAAGATCGGCGCCCGCACCCACACCCGAATCCACCCTTTCCGACGTTTTCTCTTCCGATGACTCCTCCACCACTTCATGAATATGGGCTGTGTTGACGGCACCTGCTGTTTTGGACGACGCGTGGAAGGGCGTCATGGACCAGACGTCTTGCATGCGTGCGGTGACGAAATTCGGACCAAAGAGCATCGTCCTCCACGCGAGCGAAATTGCGCTCCCGACGATCGAGGGAACGTAGATTTGCGGGATATAGTGTCCCTCCTTCGGCGGTGTCGTCGACGTCGGCGTCTGTGCCGGCCGTGAAGTGTGATCATCGTCATCATCGATGTACATAGTCTCGCCGACTTCTGGGACCGCATCCACGGACTCGGAGACCATCGCCACGACGGCGTCGACTTCCCGCGAGACCATAGGGGGCGATGCCATGACCTCCACATCGACTTTCGTTGGGACAGCGTCTACGGCCTGGCTGACGACATCAGGTGTAGCATCGACGGCCGTGGATCTAGCCTGTGGCCGGGCAAAGACGACTTTCTCTGCAGTCTGCGGTGCGACCTGCGTGGCAGTGCTGGTCATATTCGGTGCCGCTTGTACGACACATTCGCGCATGACTGGCTTAGCCTCGACGGCCTTGTCGACCATCTGCCGTGGTTCGGGGAGTTCGGGTTGGCCAGAGAGCCAGCGCTCGGTGAGACGTACGTCTTGGAGAGGCGGGAGCATCTCTGCGACGCGTTGCCAGCCGAGCGCGTGCGTTTCGATGAAGCCCGGCCTGTTCTTCTCGTGGAACCATCGGAGCGTATCGGCGTGCGGCGCGAGGTGCGACAGAGCCAATGCAGCGGCGAGCGGCTCACGCACCCACGAGTGGCCGAGGTGTAGCTTGAGCAACGTGCGCGATGACACGGTGCGGTACAGGTACATCTGTGGGTCTACCGCGTCTCCATCGATGACCACCGCAAGAGTCTCGAGGTTGCGGCAGCGTGCCGTGAGCGGCGCCAGGCCGTCGAGAGTGAGGCTCGGTGGTCCACCGGCGATGGGGAAGCGCGCTGTGGGGCAGAGGCGAAGAATCTCCAGGCTTGGGCACGCCTCGGCGAGCTGGACGATGTCGGAATTCTGGACGACGACAGACTCGGGGAGATCGATGTCAAGGCGGGTGAGGTAGGGCAGGGACGTCAATGCCTCGAGCGAAAGCCTATGGGGGGCGGTATTGTCCCCTCTGGAAGTCGCGCGCACGAGGTCGTTGAAGCGGGATGCACTGCTGGCAGATATCTTGAGCGACTGGAGGCTGTCGCCGAAGGACCGCGAAAGGAGGACACATAGGTTGCGCCAGTCCGCCTTGTCAAATGGGTCCTCGATGACGAGCTCCAGGTGCGTCAGAGGGCTGGCGATGCGGCGGAGGAACGAAACGATGGTGGGAACTTCGCCGGTGAGGTGCAGCACTCTCAGCGGCACAAAAGCACCAACGATGGGCGCACGCTCTTCGACGGGACGCTTCTTCGATTTCTTCGTCGCCTTTTTGATCTCAGTGAAGTCGATATCCTCGCCAGAGAACACGCCACTGTCACGCGACCGGGCGGAGTTGGGGGTGTTGGCCCCAGAACTCGAGGCCCCAACGTGTCTGAAGAAGTCGTCGACCGCCTTGCTCGGGCGACCGGTGAGGTCCAGCTGCAAAGCGCGCAACCGCTCGAGTGAAGCCACCCAGTGACCAAGGCCGGACGAGATTGCACTGGGAGCCATCAGCGCGACTCTATCGAGCTCTGTCTGCGGGGCCAGCAGGCGCGGAACATCGTCCGGAAGGGGCGCGAGCGACGTCAAGGAAAACGATGTGAGTTTTGTGCGCCGCGAGATATCAGCGAGTACGTTGCCGAGGTGCGGGATGCGGGGGTTGATTTCGAGCGTGAGGTTCTGCAACTCTGGATTAAGGAAGAGGTTGATATGATCGAGCCCGTTGGGGGTCTCGACGCGCCAGACGAGCGTGGTGAGGTTGGGAAGGATGTAAGTATGCGGACGGTGCTCCTCGATGATCGGGAAGATCGAGGGAGATACACTCTTGGAGCTTTCGTCATAAGTCAGGCGCCGGACGCGCTGACCATATTGAAGGACCTTCTCCCAGTGTTCTGGGGACGGCGCTTCAGCCTGTGCCTTTGGTGTGAGGATTGACTGGAGAAGGCCATGATGCTGTTCAACTCACTAGGCCTAGCCCAGGGCGCTTGGCCCTCTTAAATAGATGACTTGGGAATAGGGAAATAAGGGGTACGAGATTATCCAGTTCCTTCCACAGAAGGCCCAACCCTGGTTCGACCAGTGTCTTCGACACCCTCGCGAGTCTCGACAACGTCCTCTTGCCGTTGGGGCCGTCGAGGACATATTCCATTAACTTAAGGGCGACTTGGGGGTCACGGATTAGGCCAGGGACCTTGGGGGGCTCCTGCTTCTGCTGCTTTTGTTGCTTTTGTTGCTGCGGCCTGGAAGCACGGCGAGAAGGCATGATTGCGATCGTCAAGAAAAGCGGCGGGGGATAGTTCTTCAGTAATCGTTAGGATAAAGTGCGCGGAGATGTAGAAGGAGGAGAGAGCAGATATGGGGATGTCGGAGGTGTGGTGGGAGGTAATAATGGTGCAGAGAATGGGCACGTTGAGAAGGGCAGGGGGACGCGACGCACGACATGCGGCCATGCTACGCAGCAGACGCCCATACAAATGTGATGGATGCGTCAAGAAAACCACACTGCGTGGGGTGGGGAAGGACCGAGCTGGAACGCCTCGCGGCACACCCATAAGTGGCAAGTGTGTAGGAATGCCTTACGCCATAGCTGATAAGTCGTCAGTCCGTGGAATCAGGACATCAGGAGATACGCGTTCTGATAGAGCGCATGCTAGATTCGTGGCTCGCGCGAGGCGCGAGGCGCGTTACGGGGCACAGCCCTAGGTGGCGAGGTGACTGGCGGAAAGGGGCTTCATAGGCATGGTTGCGTGCGACTCGTGCTTACTGCACGTGTCTCACGTGGCCGCGTATGGTACATGCTAAGGCCGCGCGCAGGAATATACTACCTGTAATGCCGCACACACGCCAATATGAATCATAACATAGCCATGCAGACAAGCGAGCGACATACACAGCGCGCGTACTTGGCCCGTCATAGCTCCCCCGTCTCCCATGGCACAGGCTCACCTTCCCAGTCATCCTCGGCCTGCGAGTCACTTGCCCCTCCTATCTCACCCACGTCCCAGATGTCCCCACCCTTCTGTGCGTCATAACTACTCGTGCGTTCCCCATACAAGACGCCGCGCACCATGCTGACGTCGCGTGTCGTATGTGCTTTGGATGGTGAGATCGCAAGCAGGCAGCGGAGGTGGTCTGGTAGGTTGACCTCAAAGTCACCTGGCGCATCATCGCTCGCGGCGTTCGGGCTTGAAGGTCGATCGTAGGCACCAATGCCGAGAATAGGGTCCAAGTCATCCACTGATGTGGCACGGCTTGTACCGCGTCGTTTCCAACCCCATTCGCGGATCTTTACGTGAGGATCTGTGCTGCCCTCGTCTTCGTCACCCGAATCCTCCGGTAACTTTGCCCGTTTACGGATCGGCCCTGTCGCACCTCTCCCCTTCCCTTTGCCCACATACACAGAACTGGAAGCTGCCGGAGGGGGGGAAGGTGGCAAAAGGAGAGGTCGGTGACTTGGGCAAAGGGGATCAGGAGCATCGGAGTCTGTATCAGCCAGAGAGCGTTTGGCAGCCGTAATTCGCTGTGGAGTCTCCTCGATATGGACTGCTCGTATGTCCTGCTCAGGCTTAGGGAGAGGGGCTTCTGATGGTTGCGCAGCGCCGAAAATATCGTTCTTGCCAAAGCGGTTGGGATACAGACGCTTCGTTGCTTGGGACTTTGCGCTGTCTCGGATTGCATTTCCTTCTGGGGCATTCACTTTGAGGTTCTGATGCTTATCGGAGAGCGATTCAGAGGCGGAAAAGGTTGACATGCTCGTTGCACGTTGTGATTTCGAGCAAGAGAGGCCGAGTCCGGTATTAACTGGCACCTTGTGTGATCGGGTGCGACTGTCTTGGGATTGGGAATTGACATCGCCGGCTCCTCCCTCAAATAGGAGCTTGAACGCCCCGCCCTTTGGAGCGGGTTTCATAGGGGAATCTAGCACAAACGAAGAATCAGCTTGTTCGGCGCCCGCCCGATCATCATCATCGTTGTCGCTATCTTCCATGTCGAGCGCACTGAGCTTGGCAAATGGGATTGCGTCAGGAAGAACACGCTGGCGTTTCTCCTTCACGGGTGAGGGCGAGACGGGTTCACCACGTAAACGTTTCCGGGCCCTAGAGACGGTATTATTCGGGGCCGATGTCCGAGGGGGATATGTAGTATCATTGAGCATCTGAATGGAAGGGAGAGGATCGGGAGATACGGATTTGGGTGAGAAAACAAGTGATTGTCTCGCCTTTTGGGGAGTGGCGAAGGGATTGGAAGATCCATCAGAACCACAGAGGGAATAGGGCACAACCTTGTTCTGTTTATTCTTCGCGGGAGAGAATGGATTGGATGCAGAAGTTGTTTCAGTTCTGACTGCGCGTGATCTCGGAATAATAGATGTGGATATATCTGACTTTTCGATACCAGAGCGTGGCGGGGTAGAAGGTGGAAGATGTGAATTTTCCGGGAGTGATCTAGTGGCGTTTCCTAGCTTGGAAAGTCGTTTGTAGAGCCTGTATTTGTCGGCTGTACTAGGGAGTAATGATGAGCCAGGGATCTGTTTTGGAGTGAGATGTCACTAGAGTCGCACCGAACCCCGCATTCTTAATATCGTCAACAGAGGGTGCGCGATTGTGTGTAGCCTTGAATTCCCTCTCGAATGCTTTGAGCTGAGCGCGTAACGAGGGGATATCCGTGTCCATTGAGGCGGTTGTGGTCGCGGTTGTGGTAGACAAAAAGCAAAACGTCGCGTTGAGTGAAATGGACACGTGATACGTGACTGGGATAATGGAGTACTTCCGTTTATGGAAATGGCGCCTAATTAATTAATTAAGACCCGAATCGGGTATTTTACTACGGCGCGGCGAGGTCGGTCGGGTGTGCGTGCTGGTCCTTGCCTGCATGGCCTGACAGTCTGTCCTAGCCCTCACTCTTCGTGCTCATCGTGCGCTGCCGTTCATCGCAGTGAGCATTTTTTGTCCTCTTGGATCCAGGTGAGTCATAGTCATAGCCCGTGATCTTCACTTGTTAGTTATATCTTCCTCCCTTTCTCGCTCGCGCCTCCTCGCATAGCACAGCCTTGTCCTCTACCTGTCCCTTTCGGCTCCCTCTTCCTGGCCCTTTTTTAAGGCCGTCACAACGGCATTTCCCCTCTTGCTAGATCCACCTTTTCCCCACCCACCATCCCTCCTGATCTCCTCTCCAATGGCTTCTGGTGCCATATACGCCCCATCCCCTGCTTTGTCTACTTGGGAATATGGTGGCTATCCGTACGATAGCCACCATCCCGAGTACACCCCTTATCCATCCTCGGGATTACACCCACAGCACTCTCACTATCAGCAATCCTATCAGGTTTGGAACCCCCCTCCACGCTATTCGACTGGCTCCTACCCAGATCCTTCCTTCCACGGTTCCCCCCCACCCATGCGGCACTCCTTAGCCAACGACCCCGCCTTCGCTCGTGATCCTGATACAAATCCCGACAATTGGTATCGCCCAGCTGGTACGCAATCGGCAGCACCTTTCCCAACCCGCTCGCATTCGGGCTTGGACGTTCCACATGGCTTTGTGGCCCAAGCCAACTCCCTTCACAATACATCGCACCACGCGCACCCTTATCACGGGGACATGACCGGGCCATTATCTCCACCGCAGCCGATTTATTTCATACCCCGTTCCGTCTCTTCATCTTCAGCGTCCGACTCATCCACATCCAATGCTCAAGTCAATCGGGCCCCACGATCCTCGGTCCGCAGTTTAGAATATCCATATGAATATTCGGATTCTCCCACGCGTGCTATCCCAGCTATAGAGGCTCCATACACCCCTCCAGATGAGGCGCAGTCGCGACCTCGTGACGGCAAGCGCCGACCGAAACGCCGTTCACGCCGTGCTTCTGAGCACGCAGATAATCAAGCCGAAGAAGGACCAGGAGCGATAATCCCTTTAGCTCACCATCCCGCGGACGGGACTTCCCAGACACTTATGTCATCGATGACAACACCCCCTCCACCCAGCAGTCTTGCTGAACCCCAAAAAGACAACCGAGCAAGGACCTCCAGTCGACCCACTCCCCCAGACTTGGACCCCATAGACGAAATGGACAGGACCAATCCCTACGGCATCAACGTTCACCATAAGGGCCCCTACGAGGCCGTTGCTGCCATCCTTAACGAGACTAATCCAATTGACTCTCCTCTGTTGCGAGCAAAGGGGATACAACAACAAGTCTCTGCTGGTGCCCAACGCCGTCCTACACGGCACGTCAAGGTACGTACCGTGATCTCTGATCCTTCACATTTGTCATGTCGTATCAGAGTGAACCAAATGCCAATCCCATGTCTCTCAACTTGCAACCAGGGCAAATCCTCCAGAGTTCTATCTACCAACCGACACAACCCTCTCACTTTCCACCTGAATTTACCCAAGGCGCGTTTCCACCGAACCACAATATTCGTCCCACACGCAGGCCACTCGGACAGACAACAGCAGAGTATGATACAGCGGCTACGGGATCTCCACTGCGTCGCAACCAGACTCTTCCTGCCCCAAGTTCGGTTCACGGGCCGCCCGAACAATCTTATCATGTATCACCCCCCGTTGCATCCGAAGCCCAGGAGTATCAGCTTCCATACCATGCTGACCCGAACGTTCATTGGCCCAATCCACCGTCATCCTTCCCTGACACGTCTCAACATACCCGGCCTCCCTTGCAGATTGCGCCTGTGGCTTTTGTTTCCCCTCCCGAAGCTCCCCCCACCCCAGATCTCGACCAACGTTTTATGCGTACACTCTATCTCACCAACCCAGATGAGGCATCCGGCCACCGGCAGCGCGAACCTCGGTTACCACCAGCTCCCGAGGCCATTCATCCGTCGACCGGGAGACGATCGGAGCGGGTTCCACGTACTTACCACGATAGCTTTTACGGTGGCCAGCCTTCGGTCGCGGCTACACGCGCTCCTACGGACTCGGAGGGTCACAGTCGGGGTTCACGCAGCACCCCTCCAAGCAAGGCGACAGCCTCGGACAACGATTCACCTCGACGTTTCGAGCCACCGTCCCAAAGCATAGCAGCAATGAAAGCCCAGTATGCCGGACAAGCATCGTCTGTCTCATCTTCGTCGTCTCGCACATCGTCGAGCCTCGCGCCGCGGCACGTCCCAAAGCGCCTCGTCATGCCAAGCCCACTCTCCAGTGCAACCGAGAGTTCCCTTCCGACCATGCCCTCTGTTGCAGCGTCCTCGCGTCTGAGTGATGGGCGATCTGGGCACGTACTACGCAAACGCGCTTCATCAGCGGTCGTGCCTCCTCGACCTCAGCGCACTCAGACGTTGCCACCGCAGACGGTGAATAGAGGCGTGTTTTCTTTCTTCAAGTTTGGAAAGGGTTCTAAGCCGACGGTGCGCGAGGTCCGCGTGACGGAACCGCCGAGGGCTGGGATGGGTGAAAATGGCCAACAACTTCGGGTGCCAACGCGCGAAGAGCCTCGTAAACTTAGCAAGCGCAAATGAGCACCCCTCATCCGCCCCCTTTTTTTTTCCAGCAAAATACGCGTCTTTACCTCGTGCCTTGCCTGGCTGATGGTGTTACTTCATGGCTGAACAACGGACGTGGCCTGATTGTAGCGATTGTGATGACAAAACTAGAATGCACTGTTTTACGATTGGTCCTAGTTACCCCAGGTTTTGTATTGTGTTGTATCTTTAAAATGATGTATGTAACCCTGATATTGTTGTGCCTTCACGACGCACAAATCAATAAACCTCATTGTGGTCAACTCTGGGCGAGTGGGAGTGACACTGTGAAAAGGTGGAGAAAATACAGGGACGTATAATTAGACATTTTGACGGAACATGAACTGGAAGCTGTACTGCTTTGTGTCTGGATCCCAGTGTGACCAATTCCAGTAGCCCCCATCATCGAGGTCGTCTTCAATCTCCCGTGCTGGGATGCGGAACGCAATCGTTTCGTACGGCTCCGCTGCCACCTATCCCCATCGAAGAAAAAAAACCAAGGCGTATAAGTCTCATGCAAAAGAGATGAAGAGAGGGGGGAGAGCTAGCACGCACGATGAGGTACTGATACGACTTGTTCGGGGGTTCCCTCCTCTGTTCCCAAGCGCTCATGAAACGCCTGCGCGGGACGACGCCGGCCTTGATCTGCGGCAGGTGTATCTGCACCATCATGCCCTCCTTGCCCGTCTCGCGGTCCCGCACCTTGGTCACGCGGTACCCCGGGCGCCCGATCTTCAGAAACACCTTGCGCTGCACGCTCGACTGCTTCGGCGCGACCTGCAGCTCGCCGTCCTTCATGTCCCGCGCGGCGCGGCGCGCCAGGTTCGTTTGGTGCTTCTTGCCTTGCGTGTGCGCCAGGTAGGAACCTTCGTTCGTGTGTAGCGTCAGGCAGAGACGGCATTCGAGCGAGCCGAGGTGGTTGCGTAGGAT